>Ga0123354_10009381_pt1 | contig 14976 bp, 6 predicted proteins | sample TergutLab28metaG_2_FD_97872 | JGI IMG/M metagenome (GOLD analysis project Ga0123354, IMG submission 97872) | Labiotermes labralis P4 segment gut microbial communities from Petit-Saut dam, French Guiana - Lab288 P4 | ecosystem: Host-associated > Arthropoda: Insects > Digestive system > Gut ...
AGTCCATATACCCACATCCCACCTCCTGGAGATCCATCCTAATATTATCCACCCATCTACGCCTAGGTCTCCCCAGTGGTCTCCTTCCCTCCCGTTTCCCCACCAAGACCCTATACACTCCCTCTCCTCACCCATACGCGCCACATGCCCAGCCCATCTCATTCTTCTCTTATCACCCGCACAATATTGGGTGAGGGGTACAAATCATTTAGCTCCTCTTTATGCAATCTCCTCCATTCCGTTTACCTCGTCCCTCCTAGGTCCAAATATTCTCCTCAACACCATGTCCTCAAACACCCTAAAATTAGAGGGCGTAAATTAGGATGTGTGGATTTGTAATGGGCGTTAAAGCAAAAAATGCATGAAATGTTTGGTGTTTAGGAAAGGGCAGCTAATACATATTGATATGTCTCGGAGAATATAGAAGACATAAGCCGCTGTTGTTTAGTAACGGACGTTTAATTTTGTTTGCTTTGTTTAAATCGAATTTTAGTCTATGCACTTGACACACAAAAATTCGAAAAAACGATAGATGATAATTTTTATAAGAAGAAAGTGCGAGGTCAAACACACACTATTTCTCTTTTTTTTTTTTTGCGTTCCCCTTTCTAATTTTCTTTCGTTCTCGCTTTCTTTCTTTCTATCCTTCTTTGTTTCTTCCTTCCTTGTGCTTTGTCACATCTGTGGCAACAGATCTTAACTGCGACAATTACACAATTTGCCCTGGCGCTTACGCTTTCTCCTACTCAATGTGTATCAGTGTTTTTCACCTACTTCTGATGTTATGAAACTGCGGAGCTATCTCTATTCCCTCAATACTCCTTCATGACACGGACACGGACAATTTTTTTTTTTACTTACATAATTGCTTCTAAATGAAGGATCCTCTCCTTGTGCACACGAAAATGAATATACAGATTTTATAAAACGCCGTATATTTGTTGACTATTCGGACTGCTGGAGCCGAACTCTCTGCACATGATCGCGTAATACAAGTACATGGTGCATATTCCTGTATCACAAAGCGTTTATCATTTAACCTCTCCTACGAGTTTGATGTTCTGAACCATCTCTTTTGGGAATACAAAATTCCTCACTTGATTTAATCATTTTGTACAGGGTTATTCAAAATGATTGTCGGGGGTTTAACAACCTCGTTCTCCAGATGCAACCCCATGTGATTTCTTTCTATGGGGTTACGTCAAGGATCAGGTTTATGTTCCTCCTCTTCCCGCCAGTATCCTGGAACTGAAGGTACGAAACAGAAGCGCCATTGAAAACATCACCGTTGACAAGCTACAAATATGGAATGAACACGATTATCGTGTCGATGTTCATAGAATCACAAAGAATGAACATATAGAGCATCTGTAAGGTATGTAACAACATTTTGGAGTGTTGTTCTATTAAATAAAAAAAACACATGTACTCCTATCTCAAGTGTATTGTGTATGACAAGTTGTTAAAACCCCTACAATTATTTTGAATAACCCTGTATTTGTGCAGTTGCATATCACACGACTGTCTGCAGATTAGGCATTAACAAGGCATCGAATGCCGACACAGAGTTTACCTTTTGATGTATATCTCCCTAACATTACACATTGTGTTTGAAGTGACTGTTATTTTTGCAAAATAAAATTCGGGACATCAAAACACATGCCACAGATATTAACATCGGACCATGTAACAAACGACTGGGAACAATCGGCTTGTCTGAGTCTGTTGAAATGTGAATTTCAAACCCAGAATTTGTGGTTGCTACGTAATCCTACATAATTTTACTGCAATATTTCTCCTAATTAATTTCAGATACTTAGGTTTAAGATTGGTCTTATGTATTATGATCACGTTAATCGTGGTCTTTAGACATGTGTGATATTTCATGGATATTCAAGGATATTCTCTTGCGGAAAAGATGTATTGTTCAAGCAGTTTTCGTGAGATCATTGCATAATACCGAAACACGTACACGTATTATGAAGGCTACAGACTATAATTTTCACTGCGAATATTATCCACGTGATCCTGCGCTAAGGCTGAAGATGTCTGAGATTAAGCAAAGGAAATTGTATATAATCGATTATAGTAAAGTTGAATTTTAGTAATGTTCTTCAAATAACCCAAAATAACCTCGAGTTTACCATATGCTGGCAAAAAGAATTTAAGGAAAAGCTTGATTTAAAGTTTTGCAAATTAGTGATCAATCCCGAATATGAGCGATGATGTTTTTGTTGCCTTCAGTGGATGATTAGAATCATAAGATGTGCATGAGAAACATACGAGTATATAAGATAGTGAACAACTTTCTCCTAGTGTAGCTGAATTTAGATCTTACTGACTTACTTAATCTGTGGAGCAGAGTGCCTCTTGAGAAGCAAATAGTTCTCAGCTAGTCCAGGAGTTCCCCGCATTTTATGGAACCCGACGGTTCATAACCGCATTTACAAGCGCCCGCCACCTGTCCCAATCCTAAGCCACATCGATCCAGCCCATACACCTTATCCCACTTCCTGAAGATCCATCTTAATATTATCCTCCGATCTACGCCTGTGTCTTCCAAGTGGTCTCTTTCCCTCAGGTTTCCCCATCAAAAACCTGTGTACCCCTCTCCTCTCCCTCATATGTGCTACATGCCCCACCCATCCCCATTCTTCTCGATTTCATCACCCGCACAATAATGGGTGAGGAGTAAAAAGCTGAATTTATATCTACGCACTTGATAAAATCTTCCAGGGCCTTCCTACTTCCCAAACACAGGATTCTTTGGCGTTTGTATTTTTTTTTAATTTGTCCGTGTTCGATTTATAATGCAGGCGGACAGCCTTGCTGATTCTCTGATAACCTGCTTGAAACATGACTCGAGCAATTCGTGTCTTGAGTTTTTGTAATAGTCGAACAAAATTGGAAGCTGTTGTTCCGTGAAGGTGAGCACTAACCTTAGCCTGGTGTCGAGATTAGGAAGCCAATCGAATTGCGAGCTCCACAATCCCGTATGCCTTTATAGCACTTACAGGGAGAACCATGTCCTTTGTATCTGTAGTCGCCATGTCTACAAGTAACACAGTTCAGACACAAGATAGAAAACTGAATTCTTGTAGCTTGTTGCCCTGTAACACTCTTCAGAGATTTTGGAAATTCAATTTTCGTGGAATAGGAGAAAGAAAATCTGTGTGACTTTTTCTCAGAGTTTGGGTTACCCCTTTCTATCTCGACAGTTGATTGAGTAGGCGCCCTCGAAATGTTAGTATTTGTGTACCAAACAGCACGGCGTCACATCACGGAAGACCGCGATGCACGTAAGTCTATAGGATAACCAGATTTCAGCGGTATAATACGCTTGTTATGATCCAGTCTCCTTCGCCAGTCCGCCAATTTTGGCACGGGTTTGTGCGAGACGTGTGTTAGATGAGAGGAAGGCAATTACTGTCCTAAACTGTGAGGTTTTTTTTTAGCGATGTGTTTGAAGACTCCGTTCTGACGACATGTGATGATGCCGCATCATTGGTTGATCCCTGAAGAAGGGAAACCTCAGTCTAAATATTATTGCTATATTTTATTTGAGTCATAGTTATTTAACGATGATATTTCATTAGGTAGAACTTCAGTACACTAACGGCGACTGGAGGATCGACATTTAGGAAATTAGGTCACTATTTCAGTTAATATCTTGGAGTTCATTCAGGATTAGAAAAACGGGCGGTAGAGACGCATAGCTGCCTGGGGCGGCAATCTATAAGGGGCGATAAGAGGTCCCTGGAATGTTCGGAAATTAGGTACTGGTAACTCGGATTGCCACACGCGAAAAAAAATTTTCTAGGCAAATTTTCCGTAATTTGCGCACGCGTCCTTTGAGATTTTACCAGCCCTGTCTTAAGCCGAAATTTTTCAAAATTATCGGTTTGAAAGGGCCCCAAATTATTAGGCTGCCCGGAGTGGCCACGTGTCTCAGGCCGGCTTTGACTTTAACTGAATGTTCTTATTTAAATAAAGGAATTTTATGTAATATTTTCTTTCACAATGAGTAGCTATTTGTGTAGTTCTGAGTCAGACATGTTGTGTATTTTGCCAGGTTTTTTTTTTTTTGCTTTTAATGTTTTTTGTAGAATTTTTGATGGAAATTGGGAATGCTGGTGATTCGATCCAAGGTTCTTAGGGTGGTAAAGTAAACACTGCTTGAAAACAACACTTTTTTTACAATATTAAAATTATGAAATATAATATGTACTCCGTCTGACACAACTATCTTTTATTTTATTGTTTCAAATGTTGGCTCCTAATTTCGGCCTGACTAGGCCATCATCAGGCCAATATTTATAAAGAACTTTAAAATTCTGGTTATACAATATAACTCATCAGTATCATGGGATCCCATTCACAGTCATTATTATTTTTTATAGTTTATACAAGCTATAATTGTGTTATCTGTAGTACTTTTTTGATATGAGCATAATTTTTATTAATTGTAAAGAACAATAATGAATGTGAATAGTATCCCAATGTATTGACGAGTTATATGCATCAGCATTTTTAATTTTTTGTAAATTTTGGCCTGATGATGGCCTAGTCAGGCCGAAACTAGGAGCCAATAATTGAAGTAATAAAATAAAAATGATAGTTTTGACAGACGCAGTACATATCTTAATTCAATTTAATATTGTACTTTAAACACAACTGGATCTCCTTTACCAAGACATTTTTTCGAATAAAACAAATATGGTGGAATCGCCCTGAACCTACACCACGACACCGAAAGGAAAGTAATTTAGAGGGGGGAAAGGAATCAGAATACTGTCTTAACACTGATGTCAGATCTTAAGATCAGCCAAAAATATAGATTATAAGACATGCATTGTAAGTGTAACGTAAATTGAGGCGTGTTCGTGCCACCATTGTTGCACTGGGAAATCAATCAGTATTGCACACACTGCGAATGTGTTCGTGGCCTCAGACATCCAGCAAGCAATGCGCATGCGCCATACGGTCACTTGTGATCTGCACTGCTCTATAATATTTTTTCACATTGTCCCATAAACGGGAAGAATTTTCGAAAAACGTTATTGAAATGAAATATGTGTTTTGATTTTCTCTACAATTTCTGCCTGAAACATCTCATTCTAGACGAACTGAGGGTGACGCGGTCAATACATATATATATATATATATATATATATATTGGTTTTCGTGTAAAGTATCCGTTATTCTTGTCAGATTTTGATGAACCTGGAATTTTCTCGACAGACTTTCGAAAAATATTCAAATATAAAATTTAATGAAAATCTGTCCAGGGGTAGCCAAGTAGTTCCGTGCGGACGGAAAGAGTGACAGGCAGACTGACATGACGAAGCTATTAGTCGCTTTTCGATATTATTCGCACGTGCCTAAGAACTACATATCGTGCATAGCATGCGATAAGAAATAAAGAAAAAATTGTATACAAGGTTATTTGAGGCTCATATGGAAGTGCAGATTTAAGCAACATTTAATAAAATAGTTGTTAATAATTGAACTTAGTTTGTAGGTATCTGGTAATGATTTTTTTTTTTAAATGAGACATGCTACAATGGCACTTTGTCTTCGTGTGAGGCAATACCATGTCTAACGATACGAATATCTTTCGGTTTCGGGAAGGAATTTACGTTCGTAATACTTCGAATATATTTTGTGTTCTGTTGTGTACATTATTTGGAAATATATTATTATTATTATTTCTTTAATTGGAACTGGGCTGATGAGTCAGCAGATAAATTATTGAATTATTTGTTGTTTTGTTGTTGTTGTTGTTGTGGTTGTGGTGGTGGTGGAAATGCAAGACGGTACATTGCCCTTTCGCGCGAACTCCATGCCATGCCGGTACACGAGGAACTAAAGTTCGACGCACTCTTTAATAAGACATTACTTGAGAGTGATTTTTCAACTTCTGCTTCGAGCCGCTCTGTCACAGGATGTGTCGCAAATCCGGTCTAAAGCTGTGACTAGGAGAGAAATCCTCAAGACTATTTCTGATTTGCTGCGATGGTTGATTGTTAGATCATTTCCGCGACAAGACACTGGCCTAATTCAGCATGCGTCGCGGATGTATAGACGGTATAGAAATCCTATGGGGTTAGCCACTGGTATTGCGATAACAAACCTTATCTTAAGCAGTCATTGTGCATATTGTGTTCCTTTGCTTAAGATACGTGTACTCGGCATTCTGAAGTTTCATTTACAAAAAATAAAAACGCCAATGTATTAGCGAGGGATAATTCCTATATCCACCTCAACCACTGGTTCTAGAGAAGTGGCAAGTACCTAATTGTTTAAAACTCAGTTAGCTGCTCTTCTAGTTCAGGCACGATATTAATTAAATTTCACCATAAAAATTAACAATATTCATGATTAGATTTAACATTGATAGGCCCGTGCATCGCTAATATATTCTCAGAATACAACCAATAAGATGCGACATTTTACAATTTATTTATTTCTGTAAGACGTTCTACATGTTTCAGACGGAGCAGGTAGCGGTAATGGTCTGACTAATGCCTGACGCTGTATGTGCAGTTTTGAGCTCCTGATGATGTACGGAAAACCCGTCTGAAACATGTACAGCGTCTTACAGAAATAAATAAATTGTGAAACCTCGCATCTTTTTGTTTGAACTCTGAGAATTCAGGAATAAGGTTTTGTCCAGTTTCTAATTTCTGTATCCCTACATTCTACAACTCTGAGAGCTGAGGAAAATAGTTTGTCTCTGTCATTAATATACAAATAACATGAACAAAATGATGGGAGCTTGCTGTGAATTAAGGACCTCCATCAAAGGCATATCCTAAAATAACAGCAATACCAGTCAAGGTTTTAGGTCTCGCCAATTTAAAAACACACATTTGATACAAAATGTCAAAAATAAAACATAATAATTGTTGCCCAAAATAATATTGTGGACTTCCTGCCAAGCACTTGACGTCTGTCCTATCATGAATTATGTAATAACTTAGAAAGGGATTTAAACATATGCCTACGTTTCTCACTGATAAAGAACGGAAGAATATAAAGTCACGCGTCTTTTAATAAACTCTGATTTTGGAGTAAAGTTCAGACATTGATTAATTTTTACTTACTATTAAATTCAGGTTCTAAAATTACAAGGGTTGTAGTAACATGTAGCGGCGCTTCATGATAAGTGGTGCAAATACGAAATATATCGCTTTGTGTAGTAAAACCTTATGGTTGCTTAGCGACGGAACACCCTGTTTGTACAGAACGGTTTATGTGCTAATATAAACAATAGAGTACGGAAACTGGGGCACACCAGAGGCAGAGGAAAGTTCGTTTGCTTGTACAAACGCTTTACAAGCACGACTGTTATAGATGTAATTAGAAATTCTGAACCTTGCCACACGTCATTCAACGACTGAACTACATAGCTGCAGTGTTTGAGAATGTCCGACTAAAGCCATTTTTAACTATATGCATTGCTTGTAACAAAATGAATTCTACGTCCTGATCAGTGTGTTCATATTACGTATGAATCCCACAATAAACACCAAATATTTCCCTAGAAATATTTTACAGAGTGATCTTTAGAATTTACGTAGACTGTGTTCTCCGTGCTCGTTAACACGTCGAAGTTTTATAAAGTAGGCGAGCCGACGGGAAGTGACTAGCGAGAGCTGGAAAATAAAATAAAATTCTTAAGTGCTTGTGTACCCGTAATTTAGGTAAATTTCGGTATTCAAAAGTCTTGAAGAATTTTAATGTGCCAGCTTTCTGTCCTGTTACTACTCAAAAAATTTTATTGGTTCATGTAATAATAGGCCCATAATATCTCCTTTATCTAAAGTGGCACAGACCTGATGTCAGGTCTGTTAATTTAATCAAATTTATTCATCTGTCTACAATATAAGTGTTTTGTAAATAAACTTAAACATTTTACATGAAGATATGGTAAACAGCACTAGCTGAGTGACAGCTGCTCAATGCGTGGTACATGTGTTTCAAAATAAAGGTGAAAGGCAAAGTGCACCCTTGTACAGGCACTGAGGCTCTGTACAGGCCGTGCGGCCCATAGCGGGAGTAGAGGTATAGCTCTGCTCTTTCTTGACCACGGCACTAGAAGGGGGTGAGGGGTCAGCGTCACGCCCCGGCCGCTCTTTACCCCGGGAATAAGAACCGGTACCCATTGTACAGGAGGTTGGGTGAACCCCAGGGCCGGTCTGGACAGGTGCGGAAAATCACGTCACCACCGGGAATCGATCCCCGGACCGTCCAGCCCGTAGTCAGTCGCTATACCGACTACGCTATGGGGCCCACTGTTTCAAAATACGTCCCTTACATTTCCTTACTGTTTAAATTGGTGTCCATATAAGTTTGCTTTTTTTGTTGCAGTTAATCGTGTGGTTGTTGTTGTGGGCTGAAATGACTGTTAAGGGAATTACAGACGATTATGCGGGTGTGGGCGAGTAGATAAACGTCAGTTTATTAAGAGTTGCAAGTACGGATTTAGTTCAATTACAGACGGAAAGGGATCAGTATTTGAAATATTAAACTTTCAGATACTAACAGTAACCTCTATTAAGCTATATTTATAGATTCAGTCCGTACAACGCAAGAAACATATAGATCTGTGTTATCAAAATCAATCAGTTAATGCTACTTAGTAAAATTATAGATTTTTTTTTGTGAACCTCAAGAAATACATCAATACGCTCCGTGGAAGAAAGCAGTATTTTGTGTTTCTTTACGCGTGGCACATAAAATAATTAGTGGGCTTTAATGGTTTACATATACTGTATAAAATTAAATAATTATGAAATATTAGTCTGAAGGGAAATTCGCAATGTGTTGTCTTTTCAGCCGAGCTGAAACTCGTCCTTACTCGTTCGGGTATAAGAGACCGATATAAAAACTTTCGATTGGACTTAACTATCGATTGTTGAATGCTACGAGTGCAGTTTCTTGTACGAGACATCATGCTGGTGTCGTTCATGAGAAATATCGTCGTGCATGTCGACAGTTAATGCTAACCTGCAAAGTCACGGCATATTCTGCTGACAGTGCAATTCCTCCCACATGCCTTGGGTTAGTTTTCATGTCCAAATATACTATGAATTCTAAATTCATCGTCTCTGTAGTCATTCATATGAGCCACAATCGTTACCTGCAATTTCATGGAAATTACCAGAGAAAGGGACCTGAATTCCATCTAAATAATGTTTAAATATCTTTGTATTTTCTTTACGCACACCGGTTTGTTATTTACAGACATAAGTGACTATAAACCCGAAAGCCTATTTGCACAGCCATTTCATTGACCAGAACGAGCCACGGTAATTAGTTCGGTATAGAGACCAGGGTATGAGCTTGAGAGTCCGGGGTTTGAACCTTTTCTGCACTCCGCACAGCCTCATGTGTAATGTTGCTGAGAAAACGACAGGGGCGTGAAGATAACTGTTTATGATTATCTAGTGTCAAGGCTAGGAATAAGTGGAGTTGAGCATCTACTCCTTTTTTATGCCTTCGTAAGTTGGACAGGGAAAGTTACTGTTGTGTTTACTAAACTTACATGTACGATATGACGGTGTATCACGTATTAAATATAAGGTGATACTTTAAGTGCCAATACACTATTTGTGTAAATGGAATTTCAGGTATGTAAACACTTGTATGCTGAACTTTCAATTCTTGTCACAGAGAACACAGCTCCGTCGTTACAAAGAGCGACCGGTCAATGCTGTTAGAAAAGAAAGGTAGTTGAGCCCGAGAGTTAAAAATCAACATAAACGCTATGAACAAAGTATACAAATTTCGAAGTAGGTCACAAATAACTTGTTTTAAAACGTAACGTTAAAATGTGAGGTTGTCTATCTACATGCTGTGAAGACATAGGGGGGAGTGGATTTAGAGGTCCAGTCATTCCTAACTTTGACTGTAGATAGAGGTGAGTGGTCAGCCACCGTTGCTTGGAAGGATTAAAAACGGCTGAAGTATAGTTTTGGTTAATGGAACTGCGTGTTCTTAAGCGTGAATGAGGCGCGTACTGCAACAGAGCGCAGCTTGCACTTCACTTGTGCCGGAGAACCACGGTCTTGCCGAGAGAGCGGAAGTGACGTGCCTTCAGAGTACCGTGACAGGTCGTTCAACCGCCATGAGAGTCAGGTGTCAGTTCTGGCTGCGGTTGGGATACACCATCCGTTGGGATATTATTGTGCGCATGAATAATAATAATAATAATAACAATAATAGCAGTAGTAGTGGTGGTGGTAGTAGTAACAGTAGCAGTAGTAGTAGTAGCAGCAGCAGTATTAGTATTAATGGTTGTAGTAGTAGCAGCAGCAGTAGTAGTAGTGATAGTAGTAGCAGCAGCAGCAGTAGTAGTAGTGATAGTAGTAGCAGCAGCAGAAGTAGTAGTAGTAGTAGTAGTAGCAGGAGCAGTAGTAATACTAACCATAGAAACTGTGGTATTCTACTCGAATATGTCCAGATATGCTATAGAGTTCACCCAGCCTCCTATTCAATGAGTACTGAGGTTCTTTTCTATCTTAAATAGACTAGGACGTAAATATGACCACTCATCGCCATCTACTGCCTAGGTAAAGAATGAGTGGAATTATACCTCCAACCCAATATATGATTTCTTTCCATCAACAGGGACAATTTCAACTGTGTAGTAGTAGTAGTAGTATGTAATAACATGAACGTTTGGGCGATCCTAGGGAGCTCGTTAAGGATCCTTCGGTTTGCATAGCGTGTGGAACACATCGTAAGTATCCGAGCAAATACTGCTTTTCAAGAACATCTCTCCTCTTTCTTGCATTGACCTCATTAGATCGTGTATTTCACAGCGTTGTCATTAGCTCTAACTCAAAAACGTCGAGCGTTTTGAAGCAGTGAATTATGAATGTGACTTGATTTTATGTGTTTTCCTGGCATTTTCATGGAAGATCTGTGGAGAACACCAAAGAAATTGGTTAACGACCGCGGCGAGATTCGAACCTCCTATATCCCCAATAAATGTCAGAAGACGTACCGCTTGCACCTGCAGTATATTGAGCCCACTTTAAGGGAAGAACATGTATTGTGGCTGTTTCGGAAGAGGCACCAAATATTATTCGGATGATCAAATCAAGAAGAATGAGTCTGGTGGTGACTGTGGCAAGTATGAGGAAGAAAAGGGGTGCATACAGGGTTTGGGTGGGAACACCAAAGGAAAAAAATCATTTGGAAAACCTAGGTGTAGATGGGACCATAAGAATGAACTTGGTCTTCAAAAATTAGGATGTGAATTGGCCTGGATTGATCTGGCTCAGAATAGAGACAGGTGGCGGGCTGCCGTGAAAGAGGTTATGAACATTCGTTGCCCATAAAATGCTGGTAATCTCTTGACTAGGTGAAGAACTAGTAGCTTCTGAAGAGGGACTGTACTCCACGGAGTTAGATAGTTGGTTGTTTGGTTATTTTCAGAATATGGCGTGAAGAAAATTTGGATTTAAGGCATGAAAATGTCAGCTGTAAGAAATAGTACACGCACGCAGTAAGTTGCGGCAGAATGTTTACTACTAAACAAGTTTATAAGGATATAAAAATCAAGAAGAAGGAGCAGCACGGACAGTAGCGTTACAGCGGACTGAACTGTGAAAAGTACCTTGTCCAAGAAATCTGAATGAAAAAGTTTGCATGAGAGATATCTAATTTCAAATAAGTAAAGATACTACTATGATTAATTAAATACCACGCCATGTAGTAGTATAGAAAGTTGGATGTATACTACAGCTACACACGTTCTTAACCTCAGCACTAAAGTGAAGTGATCAAATTCGTGTCCGGACCGCGTTACCCCGATAGTAGTGATCCTTGTTATTTGGGATATCTAGACTGAAGGATAATATTAAAAAATATTAAGTGAGGTTTTAGGGTAATAATTGAATTTATTTGACTTTAGATTCAGGTTATCTAGACCGAAGGATAATATTTTAAAAACATTAGGTAAGATTTTAGGCTAATAATTGAGTGTATTTGACTTTAGATTTGGGATATCTAGACTGAAGGATAATATTAAAAAAAACATTAGGTAAGATTTTAGGGTAATAATTGAATGTATTTGACTTCAGATTTGGGATATCTAGACTGAAGGATAATATTAAAAAAACATTAGGTAAGATTTTAGGGTAATAATTGAATGTATTTGACTATAGATTCGGGATATCTAGAGTGAAGGATAGTATTAAAAAAACATTAGGTAAGATTTTAGGGTAATAATTGAATGTATTTGACTTTAGATTTGGGATATCTAGAGTGAAGGATAGTATTAAAAAACATTATGTAAGATTTTAGGCTAATAATTGAATGTATTTGACTTTAGATTTGGGATATCTAGACAGAATGATAATATTAAAAACATTATGTAAGATTTTAGGGTAATAATTGAATGCATTTGACTTTTGATTTGGGATATCTAGACTAAAGGATAATATAAAAAAAACATTATGTAAGATTTTAGGGTAATAGTTGAATGTATTTGACTTTAGATTTGGGATATCTAGACTGAATGATAATATTAAAAATATTATGTAAGATTTTAGGGTAATAATTGAATGCATTTGACTTTAGATTTGGGATATCTAGACTAAAGGATAATATAAAAAAACATTATGTAAGATTTTAGGGTAATAGTTGAATGTATTTGACTTTAGATTTGGGATATCTAGACTAAAGGATAATACAAAAAAACATTATGTAAGATTTTAGGGTAATAGTTGAATGTATTTGACTTTAGATTTGGGATATCTAGACTGAAGGATAATATTTAAAAAAAAACATTATGTAAGATTTTAGGCTAATAATTGAATGTTTGACTTTAGATTTGGGATATCTAGACTGAAGGATAATATTTAAAAAAAAACATTATGTAAGATTTTAGGCTAATAATTGAATGTTTGACTTTAGATGCAGCTCAAGTGGCGCGTTATCACGATCACGTTACAAATTTCTATACATGTTTATATACAAGGCTGAAAACTTGTTGACTAGATTCTTAAGAGTATCTACACTGCCTTGTCATAGTTATCTGTCATGTATCGAAGTTATGCAACAAACAAAAGCAAATTCCATATAGACCACTGTGTTCAATCATTGAAATAATTTAATAACCGCTGATCAGATTTCCCGCGGTTTATGAAGCCCCGATGTTCGTTACCGTATTCACGAAAGCCCACAGCTGCGCCTTGTCCTAAGTCTGTGGCAGTCACTTAACGTAGTCACAAGGTTTTTAAGATCGATTCCTGCTGCTCTCCCAGATTTCTCTTCAGGTCTGTCGCTTAGAGTAAACTTCTGTATGTATTCCCTACCGCTCATGCCCTATTTCCTACACTTCTCAACGTTATTTAATCGCTTCTGATACTCGCTATACTTGGAGAAGAGCACTAAACTTTATCTCTAAAGGGAATGAAAGTTTTTTTTTGGAGATTATTGATAATTCACTCATTTATTTTTTTAAAAAAATCCAGAATTCTCCTCGCGTACGAAGCGGCTGACACTCCTTCGTTCAAGTCATGTAAGACATTCAAAGTCTCCGAAAGAGATGTCGAAGTAAAGCAGATAAATACCAGTTAGTATTACGTCGTTTCTTTACTACAGTTCACACTGTTCTAATCCTTTGTAACTCAGGTAGTTACTGTCTCTACATTCGAAAAGTTTTTAAGTGGAAGTACCCTACATTTTTTCCGACGTAACCTATTCATGTGTTTGTATGACGCTCAAAATATGTAAATGTCCTTTCCTTGTAAGCCATAACAAGTTGGTGTTTGTAATGGCGATACCGCATGTTTATTACTAGTAAGTACCGTCTCTAAGTTTTACAAGTTTTAAAATCCAAATACTCTCTATGTTCTCCAAACGGTGTGTAGGTGCGTTTCGAATAACGTGTACAACACACAACTGTCATTTCCTTTCAGCACGACAGGTTGGTGATTGTACTGGGAAGAGTGTGGGCTTGTTGTGAGATGGAATCTTGTTTAAATAAAATTAGAGATAATTTTAGGTTTTAGAAGGGTAGAGTATGCTCTTTTCTTTCAACTTTCCCTGTAGTTTGTGAAGACATGTATTTCTGTATCTGTAATGAGGCAGGCCTACTCTCGCGTTGTGCCAGTGAAAAGTCGCAGACAACACACCTTCAGACTCCACATGATAGAAAGTATAACGCAACATCTCTGTCCTTGTCAAGTACAATGTTTTCGCTTTTTAATAAGGCTCACTGACAAGGATAAATATAATAATGTTGTAGTAAAGACGAACGCGGATATGTCAGAGTAACTGTCAATTCGGACAGGATCAAGTGGGTTAAAGTTGAGAGAATTGAAACAGATTGGGATTATTGCTTTTATATGCCTTACGAGTAAATTTAGCCTCTTGGATGACTATGAAACGTGAAATTACTTTTCTGTCCAGTTTCATTCTATGTCTGACAGAAAAATTGCCTTTTGAAGGTTCCGAGGCTTGGCCTGATTTTTCCTCTGATAATATTAGTATTATAATTAAATTTATGACGTAGTTGTGAAAAGGCACTGAGGGTAAACCTGAAATACTTACTTACTCCATGGTGCAGAGTCCTTCTTGAGAAGCTAACTGGTTTGCAGCTAGTCAAGAAATTCCCCGCATTTCGCAGAACTCGATGGTTCATTACCGCACTCAAAAGCTTCCTCCACCTGTCTCTATCCTGGGCCAGCCCAATTCAGTCCATATGCCCACATCCCACCTCCTGGAGATCCATCCTAATATTATCAACCCATCTACACCTAGGTCTCCCCAGTGGTCTGTTTCCCTCCGGTTTCCCCACCAAGACCCTATACACCCCCATCTCCTCATCCATATGCGCCACATGCCCAGCCCATCTCATTCTTCTCGATTTTATCACCCACACAATATTGGGTGAGGAGTACAAATCATTTAGCTCCTCGTTATGCAATCTCCTCCATTCCCCCGTTACCTCGTCCC
>Ga0123354_10009382_pt1 | contig 14976 bp, 12 predicted proteins | sample TergutLab28metaG_2_FD_97872 | JGI IMG/M metagenome (GOLD analysis project Ga0123354, IMG submission 97872) | Labiotermes labralis P4 segment gut microbial communities from Petit-Saut dam, French Guiana - Lab288 P4 | ecosystem: Host-associated > Arthropoda: Insects > Digestive system > Gut ...
TGTAAGCTCTACTTCAGTAACCAATCCTCAAAGTGTGTTACCTGTCTCAGCAGAAACTGCATTAAGTACTCTGAGTACTACACCTCCTTCTACCACTTCCCTTTAAGAAATTACTTCCTCCAGATCTTTGAAGAATATTAGTCCAGTACCAAAAATACCGAGAAAATATGCAATTGAAAAATAGCAACTTTCTTCTTTATCACTGAAGAAGCTAATAATTTCGATGAAAAGAGAAAGAAGTAAAGATGAAATACAAAGAGCAGAGAAATCGGAAGTGAAAACAACCTCAATACTTCAGGTCTACGCGTTCAGAAGATGCAAAAATAAATAAAAAACCAATAAAAACAGATATTCATAAACAAGAGACAGCAGAATATTCTGAAAACAAGTGCCGTGAGTTCTGGGAAAACTACGTGTGATCAATAAAGGAAGATGACTGGATGAACAGTGTGAGCTGCAGACACTGGCTGCACAAGTTGTGTTCTGCAAGATGACTGGATGGACTGTGTGAGCTGCAGCACTAGCTGCACGAGTTGTGTTCTGCAAGATGACCGGATTGACTGTGTGAGCAGCAGACACTGGCTGCACGAGTTGTGTTCTGCAAGATGACCGGATGGACTGTGTGAGCTGCAGACACTGGCTGCACGAGTTGTGTTCTGCAAGATGACCGGATGGACTGTGTGAGCTGCAGACACTGGCTGCACGAGTTGTGTTCTTCATAGAAAAACAAATGTGTGAACTGCGGTAGAAAGTTACTGCGAGAAAAAAAAACAGGAAATGCAGAAGAGGATTTAGAAAATTTCGTTAATTGCAACTTATACTTTTAAGTTTACTTGATTCAAATATTGTGTACTTATGATACGTTTCATATTCTAATGTTGATATTGCTTCGTTACGTTGAATAACGTTCATCAGTTTTCATTGACTTAGCTCGGAGCGTCATCTGTCCCTGACAAAAAGCGGCTTCCTTCCCGGCATGTCCGGGACAGACACCACAGAGACAACTTTCTTTCGTCGCCCTGTACCCCGGACACTTTAATTTCTGCAGATATTTTGCATATAGCTTAGTAAAGTAGAAATCTTAAATATTGCACCCCTAGATTTTTAGCTGTCTTAACGATTTTCTTATTGAGTTACAGCGAAAGCTGCAAAAAGTGTGGCATCTCTCCCGGAATTACCCTAAATTTTGTACGTGTTTCTTGAATTTTGCTCTAAGATCGTAAGTAAACTATGTTTAAGCCGATTAAGGCTAAGACTGCAGGTCTAATTGTTCAGCAATTCTCCCCGCTCTTTAAACCCTTTTAAAACTAATGATAGCCAAGCGGGTCTGCCGTTAGTCAACTTGTAAAGATGTTAATCGCATTCTTGATTATCGGGTGTTTCTTCACGATTTTACTTCTTTTACAAAAGACCCGTTTCCGTGGGTAGATCTACACGTACTTTCGATTTAGCTGTTTGTGTTCTAAAGTGGGAGGATAGCACATTCCCATTTTAAGTTCCATGGTCTTTTATGACAGCACAAAGATGAATCACCCAAAATGTGACGTCGAAATTCAAGTCTTCTCAAATATTAAGTGTTGTCGATTTATATAGTTTCCGACGTTTCGCAAGAGCAAATTTCCTCCAATTTCACCAAATTCGACGAACGTCTTGTGAAGCAGGACGCCTACGTTATAATGGCGTAACCTTTCGGAAGACCCGAACCTCGTTCAACACCACAAATATAGCCTGTAATTTTGCAACCTTCATAAAATTTTTTAATTTGATTTTACGAATATTTACGTCTGAATTGGGCCTAGGAATTTGGTGGGTACATTTCCAAAAAGTGCCTAATATGTTTCAAAAAGACCAGTCGTAGGTCCCGAGTGGCCCAACGTAAAATCTTCGCCGGTGATTAAGAGCGGAAGTACGCAGTACGCGACCATACGAACGCTCTTTATATACAGATGGACGTATAACTCCTGTTGCTCTTAACCTCGCCGCCAGATGGAGAAGAGCGTTTAGCTTCGCGTTCCCCTTGTTTAACTTCGGGGAGAAATGTTCGCGTTACCCTTTGAACAGGTGGTCGGGTGGGGTCCTATAGCCGTCTTCACGTTTTGGAGAACATAAAACTGCCCTTAGTTGGGAATTGAGGCTCGATCGCTTGGTCGTGTCATATGTAGCCTAGTCACTATACTGACTGAGCTAACCGGATTTTGGCTGTAGGATGAGAGGACGATAAACATATATAAGAGAAGAGGAACAGAGTGATTTATTCTCAGGTATGCCTCTAATGCTTCTTTATGTGAACTTAGTGGTCATGTACCCAGTGCGTACCTGTTGATATCGAGCGTGCAGTGTGCCATGCTGTAATATGACCGCCCTTGAAGAGAAAGCACCTTCCAAATTGTCCATTTATAACCTCTCGTGTCGCGCTGTTTATTATTTTGGCCAAACTTTTTTTTTTAATTTGTTTGTCAGTGTCGGGCGAGATGGAAATGAACTTCCAGTATCGGTAGAGGTCTCTCAATGATACGGGTTTACCTGTTGTATATTATTACATAACATACTTGTATTGCCATCTTCTCGTGCGTTGCCAAGACAACCAGATGTCTCTTGTCTACATCTCGTTGTCCGCGCGAAGAGGAGTGGGCGGTTACCATAGCAACCAATCTCATAAATAGGATTCACACGCATGCGCGGCCACGCCTGCAGATTCACTTCTTGTGACGTCCGCTGCGCGGTGTGCGGACTCCACCTTCATTTCCTCCCCCTAGTGCCAGCCTGTTGCTGGTGACCCCTCGCAGTTAGGCAACGCGCTCGGCACCTGGCGGATCGTTTTCTGTTTTCCCGGGTGAGCTCATTTGTTGTTAGAAAGATTTTATTATAATCCATAGAACAGTCGTGTAAATTATATAAATTCTGTTTAACTGTATTGACAGTCATAAAAATAGGAAACGCCTGACATTTGAAGACTTGCAACGTTGGAAGGAAGAAGATCATATTTTGTATACTTATTTGTCGGTTTTCGTAGACTGATTGCCTCACTCGCGGTATATAAAATATATATTCAACTGTTTATACGTCTCAAATTACGGAACGAGTCCGCAAAATCCGTACTATATTTTTTTCCCTGTTTCGTAATACAATATTAGGGGATAAGAAAACGCGGGGAAGCATAACAGGTTGCAGCCGTATCCCAAACTTCGACGTCACGAGCAACGCTCAGCCAATCAGGAAACTCAGAAATCTAACCAACCTTCCCCTTCCTCTTTTTCGACTTTCCGCCTCTATCTCTCTCTCTCTCTTTCTCTCCTCCTCCTCCTCTTCCCTTTCATCACCCCATCTCGTACGCACATTCCGCTGTCTCTGTCTCTCTCTCTCTAAATTTCCATTCGCATACACATAGATACGCACTTGTCTCTCTCTTTCCTTACCTAACTCGAGTTGGTCCGTCCGCCCGCCCGGATCCTTCATCTTCTATGCTCTTCGCAGGACTCAGGTAAAGTACTAATTACTTTAATTAATTGCTGTTTGTCCGCAACACACACACACACATCCGTATCATATTTAACATAAATCATGCTCTCCAGTAAACATAGTCCTATTGATGTAGACCATTAGCCTGTTACTCCGCTCGCCCTGTGATGACACAAAACTTAACATTTTTCAGTCTGGTGAGGCTGTATATTTGATTACACTAAGACAAATCATACGAGGATATGAATCACATCTTGTAATTTGTATGGTTCTTATTGGTCTGCCTTTTCAACAGACGATATGGCAACTTGTAAGTTTCACTTGTTGAATTGGGTAGGAAGGTATTGTCCTCTTTTGTCAGTGCTGTGACCCTGAACTCTGCCATGGACACCCGTAGCAAGTGCGATAGGTCGTGTAGATTAGACCTATTAATGCTCTAAGACCCTAATTGAAATTCGAAAGTGTTTAGGCTTTTAAACTGAAGGCCTAAATTTATAATAGAACATACGTTCATATTTTGTGATCGGCTGGTTTGTGTAATCTCACACGTGGTGGATACAGTTTCGGAGGAATATACTTCCTCCTTCTTCAGGACGGATGGTGCAGTGTGTTTCTTTAAACAGTAACAATGTCCCCTACTTTACTCTGTCACGCTGGAAACTTGAAATTTTAATAAGTTAGGACCCCTCTGTTTAGTCACTTGTTTTTTAGTTTGTGCCTTGTTATGAAATTGACTTCAAATTACTGTGTGAGTGGCACTTGGTAACTGAGAACACACAAAGACAGATGGTGACTGGTTTATTGTTTATTAAATTTTTATCAAGTTCCAATATCAAGTATGTCACAATACAGGCGTGTGACTGTGCAGTTGTCTATTATTCGAACGATACTCTAGTCAAAGGGGTATTACTTTAATGTGAAAGGTATCCTTCAGGCAATCCTTTGCTGGATATTTGTAGAAATTAGCATAACAGACTATAAACCTAGTTATAAACTCTGTGACGGGCTCCTAGTGTTAGAGGCTTGGAAATGAATTTACCATTAAAAGAACCTTACGTCTTTTCAGGCCAAAAGACAAACTATATTATTAGGTAGGTCGGAGGCGTCAATGTGGTTAAGTATTTTTATGCTTTGCTGACCGTGCATCTCAGTACAATCTTGGTAATTAACCAACTTAATGCACAAATTCCTTGTCTTATAGTAAGATTTATTGTATGCCTGTACATGTTTCGAGCACTATTGTGCTCATCACCAGGAGGTTAAAATTGTATTATACAAATTGTATTATACACACCTGTAGGTGGCCGTCCGGTGCACCGGACGGCCACCTACAGGTGTGACGATACCAGATGCTGTATAATACAATTTTGACTTCCTGGTGATGAGCACAATAGAGCTCGAAACGTTTAGAGGCATATAATAAATCTTATTATAAGACAAGAATTTGTGCATTAAGTTGGTTAATTACCAAGATGGCTAAGTATGTTGAGGTGGCTCCGTATAATTCTGAGTGGAACGCAGAGAATTAAAGAAAATGCATTAATTATCAGTACGTACACTAGGTAGCTGAGAATGCTTAGGACTGTCAAGCAATGCATATCTTCCAGTACTTCAATTTGATGCTTAAAACGTTGGCATTGGTTGTCATATGCGCCACTCCTGCACTTTGGCGTTGTAGATTTTGTGTTTTAAAACTTTGATGGATTTTCTTGTGACCTACTAAACGAAATCTCCAATAACTTTGGCAACCTTTATTTAGGAACAGTAAATGGGTTTTTGCATGGTCTTTTGGTTTTGTATTCCATTTCAGATTAGTTCCTGCACTCACTTGTCCTCAGAAAATTACGACAAAGCCACTTTGTAGCATAATAATTTACGTTTCACGGAACTATGTAAAACCAGAGATTGTTTATTCAAGAATGTGTCTCTAGCCCTGTGTGGACGAGATTTCTGCGCTTATTAATTATTTGACTATTGAGAGTGGAGGGGTAACATTTGCTTACTAATATACGATTTGTTTCTTTTATTGTGTGGAGTTATGAACAATTAATATTCTAGTCCAAGTACCAAACTTTACGCAAAAAAGGAAACAAAATTGATGCAGTGTTGTTCCATAAGCAGGGAGCCTACTTAAGCTATAAGTTAGCTTATAGATACCACCGAATAAACGTTATATTGTTAGTGTTGTTAGTGCAAACGGTGCAAAAAAAATTAAAATATTTACTAGGCCTACAATATTTTTAAATACGTATGCCTAAAATAATGACCACTTCGTGCAACGTTCACTGTTAAAATCGTGAAAGCAGGCCTATTGATGTTAGTGGCAAACTTAACCGTAATAATTCGTCAGTATCTTTGGGTCTGTAGACAATGTCTGCCTACCTTCTATACACAGACCAGGAGTTTTGGTTATTTAGACTGCAGTATGTGAGGGAGAAGGGAAATGTGATCTAAAGCGAAACAGGATAGGCAATGTGCAGGTAATGTAATTTTGTGGTGCTTTCGCGTAACCACTGTTTCTGTGGAGCCACAACAGTGGCGCCTTCCCTTTCTATTGTTGTTGACTTACGTATAGCAATGAGTGTTATGGACGCGCAACAATGGGTTCCCTTTGCACTGTTTTCGATATACAAAATAATCGTACTGCTGTCAACAATTTAAACTTACTAAAGTCTTCACGTAAAGTGCCTAATATTGTTGTCCGATTTTAACCAAATTTGGATTTTTCTCGACAGATTTTCATGGAAGTTCCCAATATCAAATTTCACAAAAATCTGTACTGTGGGAGCCGCGCCGATATATGCGGACGGACAGACGGACAGACTTGTGGAAGGGAATAGGCGCTTTTCACTGCTTATGGGAATGCGCCTAATAAATAGCAACATTTCTCCGAAACTATAACATTCTCCCTGGAAATGCCCGAAACAAACTGAATTAGCATTTTGAAGGTTAGTTTTTTTTGTTCCTGTCTTCTCCTGTATTTTGGTACGTAACGACAGGTACTGTATAAGGAAAGACAAAGGCATAGTTATCTTATCTCAGAGCAGTTACATAGCAAGATACAGACTGATGTTTCGTGAAGGCAGAGCAATTGTCACACAATAATTGAGAATAACATAGGAAACACGCAACTGTACAGCCATACGTGACGAAAGAAATTCGCGTACAAGCTCCCCGTAGCTTTATTACTTCTTAAAAAGTAATTCGAGAATATTATGCAATATGTGTCCTAAGAATTTTTTGACGTTTTGTTGACCGTGCATCTCAGTATATTTATCTCAGTATTTAACCAACTCGATGCACAAAATTTGTTTCCCAATAAGTTTTATTTCATGCCTCTACATGTTTCGAGCACATGTGCTCATCATCAGGAGGTCAAAATTGTATTACACAGCCTCTGGTATCATCACACCTATAGGTGCTATTTTGACCGCCTGATGAAGAGCACATGTGCTCGAAACATGTAGAGGCATGAAATAAAACTTATTGTGAAACAAATTTTGTGCATCAAGTTGGTTAAATACTGAGATAAATGTCCTAAGAAGTTTCCTTTACTGTTACACACGTCACCGTCAAATGGGATAATACTCTTCTCAGCAATATTGTCTGTCGCATCGATAAAGCGCGTTGTTACGTGCACGCCAAGCAACATGCTGCACAGCAGGGCTCACTTGTGGTGGAATGAGCGTGGGGTACACACACGACGAATATTGCATAATGGGTTTAACCCTCAGTGCCGGTACTAGTAGAGTTGTTGCCGCTGTACCAGGATACTCGCTCCGTTATCCCGACCTAAGTCCTCCGGATGCTGATGTGTTTCTGCAGTTGGAGCCCCGTGTGCGTGAATTAGAGTGTGTGACACCTAAGGAACTCGAGAATACGCTTCGCACACGGATTTTAGTGAAACCAAACAATGAAGGTATCATAATTGCAGGTGTGGGAGGAGAGCTGTAGAGAAGCTCACGCGATTTCGCTAGAAAATCGGGACTTCACGAACCAACGATCCTGGACATGATATGTGACGAACTGTATGATCCATACCTATACTGACGAAGTACACATCTGATTCCAGACTTTCGTCTTTTACGGACCTTGTGGCCCCAAAATTCTACGGATGAGCTGTTTTTTCTAACATAATTCTGCGGACAGACGATGCACCCGTTCAGGTTTCACAGCAGTCACGCCTGAGCATGGGATATTCTTACTCGATTCGCCAGAGCGGTTGTCAAGTTGGCTTCAGCGCCAACTTTTGGGCTGATGTCGGCGGGGACATTGCCTTCAGACCTTAGACAGTCTAACGGCTCAGCGATATCGTAATTTTGCGACAAATGTTTTAACGATGCTGCTTGTAGAAGTGCCTTTTTCTGTGAGGCAGGTGTAGTGGTTGCAGTACGACGACGCTGAAGCACGCTGTGGCTGAACGCGACGTGTCGAGGAAGATGAATTGGAGATGGAAACCGTTTTCATGGCCCCTGCTGTCGGTGGATCTCAGTTTGATGGACTTTTGTCACGTGGGAGCTTCAGAAGGAACACGTTTATACAGTCGCTTCCAGTACTGTCGACGATCTCCTTACGAGATTTCAGGCTCCTCTGACAACGGTGAAGGGCACCAGTATCAAGTCGTGTTCGAGATTTCTGGCGGTGCACTGCCTTGAAATGGACTGCAAACACTTCGAACAGCTAAAACCACGAGAAGCTCGTAATTTGGTCATTTGATGCATGTCTTTATTTAATGGTGACATGTATCTCGAAAAGTAAATGTCTTAGGATACTCTCGTGAAATATTTTCTGCTTATAGTGCTGTGCGTGGTTTTTTTGGCCAGTGGAATTTTCAAACGGTAAGCAAGGAGCGAGTCACTAACGCAACGACAGCGTCGTGTTTGGTCAAGCCCGTCTCTCCGCCTCCGTAAATAAACTAACCTTGTCACACTAAAGTTCCAAGCAAATAGACACCCACCCCTCGCCCGTTCACCACACCCAACTTGTCCGTCCGCCAGCTCCGCTACCTCCTTCAAGACCAAAAACCGTCCTCTGCAACATACCTGACAGCACGGTCTCATATGGTAGAGCTTTTTTGTGCCTACACTTTTTGTTATCTTCATATATTTACACTCCTATGTAGGCCTACGTCTGAGAGGAAATTCTGTCCACGTAGATTGTAGCAGGTTGTTCTTATGTTGTAATTACGAGTCAGTACGCCAGGTTCCAGCGATTGTTGAACACAGTCTGAGAAACAGTGGAGAGGTACCTACGTTTCGGTCGGGATTGCAGCTTCGACATGGGGCGTTAAGATTTATCGCTAGGTAGCAAGACCACCTAGCTTTATTCTGTGAATTCTTCCAAGAATGTCGCAGGTTCTTGGTATCGTCACTCAGAGAAATATTATGTGAAGAGCGCTGCTATGCGACGCTTTCAATTGCTGTTGTTATACACCGTTTGTGTAGTTGGTTGAATGAGCAAGGAGTATTTGGTGGAATGATCATTACGGGGGACAAACCGACTTTCAAGTTAAGAACCTGTGTCAGCGCCCCTTTTCCTCTCAAAATCCCACAAGGACTAATAAGAGAATGAACCCGGGCCTCTGCACAGAGGTGACCGCCGGCGTGTAAAAGTAGATAATGAGAGGTGTATCTACGGCACTCCTCACCCAATATTGTGCGGGTGATAAAATCGAGAAGAATGAGATGGGCTGGGCATATGGCGCGTATGGGTGAGGAAAGGGGGGGTGTATAGGATCTTGGTGGGGAAACCTGAGGGAAGGAGACCAATGGGGAGACCTAGGCGTAGATGGGTGGATAATATTAGGATGGATCTCCAGGAGGTGGGAGGTGGGTATATGGACTGGATTGGGCTGGCTCAGGATAGAGACAGGTGGAGGACGTTTGTGAGTGCGGTAATGAACCTTCGGGTTCCGTGAAGTGGGAGGAATTTCTTGACTAGCTGCAAACCAGTTAGCTTCTCAAGAAGGACTCTGCACCATGGAGTAAGTAAGTATGGTGTATCTATGGCAGACGTGGAAATTGTCAATTGTTTTATTTCATGTTTCAACCGAACTTTTAGGCCACAGAGTATAAATAGAAAGCAATTTAAGTATGTCGGTCCACGCATAACCCAATATTTATGGAGACTCACCAGTTTTATTCCATTTATCTCTAAAACCGAAAGATTTAATAATATAGGCTTATTGATTAGGCTCGTAAACTGTTTTTTATCTCAGTATTTAACCAACTTGATGCACAAAATTTGTTTCACAATAAGTTTCATTTCATCGCACCTGTAGGTGACCGTCCCGGCCTCCTATAGGTGTGATGATTCCAGAGGCTGTGTAATGCAATTTTGACCTCCTGATGATGAGCACATGTGCTCGAAACATGTAGAAGCATGAAATAAAACATATTGTGAAACAAATTTTATGCATCAAGTTGGTTAAATACTGAGATAAATATACTGAGATGCACGGTCAGCAAAACGTCCAAATTTGTAAACCGTGTTTCGCTTCTCTGTACGACGGCCTTCCGAAATACTTTCTCCCCAGTGTATAACCTACAGTTGAGACAGCCTGTGCGCGGAGAGTTGTGTAAGTTGAAGTCTTTCTGCACTACGTTCTGTACTTCTGTCGGATTTAATTATAGCCTCCTTGGAACGTGTCGACGAAGATGTGTAGAACTCTCCAGTATCAAGTTTCAGTAAACAGTGTAAAGTTGTTAGTGTCAGCGCCATGAAAGCCCGTGGGAGATAAGAGATACGGCTGTACTCATTCTTAACCTCGACGGTGTATGGAGATACGTGATCAGCTTCACGTCCCTGCCGATTTATCGGCGGAAATCGAACCCACTACCCGTTCAATACGGTGCTGCGTAATCCGCATTGCTGGTATGGACGTTCTGGAGCGGGAAGAATTTCTTGCGCCTAAAATTGCTACGCCCTTCTGCAGTAGGTAGGAGCTCTTTGCGAAGAGACATAGAGAGACAGAAAGAAACAGGGAGACACAGAAGCAAACCAGCGCACGAAGGTTTTAGAGATAGGCATGTGGCTAGAATACACGTGAAGAAGTCTGAAAACCGAATCCGCCAAATGCTCTACAGATGTGTCTGACTGGAAACGTAGGAGATGCCGGGGGCTTCTGACAGAAATACTGAAGGCACATTTGTAATCCTTGTAACAGGAACAGGCCGCCTATTATTCATGGTGCTGATGTTTGCACATTGCATGTATTTAATAGAGCGCTTGGTAATTGCGTGTACGTTGTATATCTGCCTTCAGCACCGACTGCATGTAGAAATAATAAACAAGTCAGCTATTCTTTTCCGATAATTGTGTCTGTCTGTTGGCACGAAGTGTGCTTGTAATATTTAGACATTTGCATGTGTCAAGATGACAGTATAGATCTACGCCATGTTGTATTTCCTGAAACAAAGGCTAGTAGGTTTCTTTCTTCTGTTGCTTACATACAGGCCGTATCAACTCTTATCACCACGTGGTATTTTGTTGTATCTGATGCTATATCAGGTACATTTTCTAACAGAAATCAATAATTTTACCCTCTGTTTGTCGCGTTGAGGAGGGCAACACTCCTGTTCCTAACTTAGAATTACACCTAAGGATTGGCTCAGCAATATAAATAATTCTGGTCGGCCAACTGGCTGGTTTCGTTGCTGATTCCTTTGCGTGTAAATCTGAAACGAATCTTCTCGCTTGTTTTGAAACTTTTAGAACAGTAGATCCTGGTCTCACAAAAATAAACTCTGTTTGAAGAAGAAATTAAAGAAAAGCCAAAAAGCCATAGGTTAGCTCTCCTTTACTCGGGAGCTTGACTGTGTTTTTAGTAATTATAGAGCTATGGTAGGAATTGGAGGATTTTACTAATGAAATGAGAATGATTAAAAACACATGAACCACTTGGATGTGGGTTAACTAACCTGCATTCATGAGGATCAGAATTGACATTAAAATCAAATGCGTACCTACAAGGAGCTGAGTTCTTGAAAAGCAGATAATCTCTCAGCTGGCCAGAAGATATTCCGCCTCTAATCAAGTATGAAGTTTCAACACGTTTTACACAATATTTCGCCCAAAGAACCAGCTGAGTCGACTGCACAGTCGTACATCTTTTTTCAACAATGCTTCACTCTCTGAATTCTGTCCTCCTAGGTAGGCCTTCGCCAATGTCGCAAGCTACTTCGTCCCTCATTTAGCCCCACTTAATCGCGGTGAAAGTTTAACGCCGCTCACAGTGGCCATGCGGTCTGGGGAGTGGGTCTTTGGCTGTTCGTTGGCTGGAATTTCGGGTTCAAATCCAGCCGGAGGCATGGATGTCTCTTTCTTGTTAGTGCTTTGTGTTGTCAGGTAGAGTTTTCTGTGACAAGTAGATCACCCGTTCAAAAGAGTTCTACCGAGTGAGGTGTGTCTGAGTGTGACCTTCAAGACTCGACAGTGAGGAGGGCTTGGCCTACTAGAGGGCTGTGAGAACAGCGATATAAAGGTTCTCACGTGTTCGGATACACGTGTGAGGTATAAGAGCTACATGGTTTTCGGATAGAATATTTGACCATAGGTCACTTTTTGCACATCAAGCAGCTGTGTATGGAACGCATAAATCAGCTGCCCATTTTATCTGATGTTTCTGTCATGTTGAAAGCCCCGCCATTCTGTATCTCTGGAGTTTCTAACTGAACCTCTAATTACATGACGTCAGTCTCTTGAGGTTGAGTCTCATCGTAGGACTCGTATGTTCTTAGTTCTCTAAATATGAATGTTTCCTATGGTCTAGTAACTGGCTCCGTATATACTCTTTCTTGTCAATTTTATGAAAATAAATAATGGAACATTAATACCAGGCGCGAGCCTTTGGGTATAGGGTATTGGGGCCTTCATAAAAATTGGACGAATTAATTGTTTTCCTGTATTTTGAACACAACAGTGGAAACAGCGCGCATTTTATAAACTATGGGTGAGTTCTGAGACATCGCCCAGAACCTCCTTTGAATTTCGATAGAAGTTAAAATTTTGGCCTGCATTTTTGTGCTGTGGTTGCTGTATAATGCTTTGCAGGCCGGCCATCTTCACAACATCATTCTTCACAAATATTTCTTTTCGCGTTCAGTTGCGTTAATTTAGCAGACATTGACGGTCAACGTAGGTCTGTGTAATTAGAAAGTGATAGTTCTAATTTTATATATTTTCGCGCTTTATTCCCGATGTGGGCAATCTGTGTTGCAGATTGTTTTAAACTTAAGAACCAAATATCTTTCTTTGCTTGAGGGTTGTTTGATCGTGCATCTTCCTCATGAAATAAAGTGAAATGCCAACTTGATGCAACTAGGTGATTTTATTGATATATTCTTAGCTCGACATGTTTCTGGTACATACGCCCATCATCAGGAGCATTAAATGTTGAGTTTCAGCATATCGTTTTCTGCACCGAGTTTGCGGATGGTGCCGCGCGTCGCACGGCACCATCCGCACCGTACACACGACCTACGCAGCGGCTCTCAAGACCACCATCCATCCACAAACTCGGTGCAGAAAACCATACGCTGCAACTCAACATCAAATGCTCCTGATGATGGGCGTATGTACCAGAAACATGTCGAGCTAAGAATACATCAATAAAATTAACTAGTTGCATCAAGATGGGATTTCACTTTATTTCAGCTTTCTTTTCTGTTTAAATGCATTACTAATAAACATGTCTGAGGGCAAGTCTTGGCCACAGTAGTGTCACAGGTTTAGGGTATATGCGTTATTGGAAACCGCGCAGAAAATAACGCTTCCCCCTTTCCGTATGCAGCCTTCAGAAACCAGGGTCACGCAATGATTTTTATGCTTATTAACTTAATTTTTTTTGTTATAAGTTTCAGACGCCTGACGATCCTGAACATGGCAATTAATATTCGGATGCCGTAAAATGCTGGCATATCATTACTAGCTTAGCAGCTGTTAGCATCTCTAAAAGGACCCTGCTGTACGGTGCTGTAAAGTTAATTTCCTGCATGGTAACTAATTTTGTATAGGTGTACCGTGTTTTGCCATGGTCTTCCATTCATTTTGTATGAAATACTTACCCTGCAGGTATCCAGTATGATGACGTATTCTACTGTCGAAGTTACCCTCAACAGTATGAAAATTATATAATACCCTAGGCTGCTAATTGTTTACAACCTTTATGTATGTGTATATAATGTGCATACGTATTAGATCCAACGTACGGCAGGCATAATCAGATTTATGGTTAAGCTAGGATCATTCTCTAGAGTGTGGGTGAGGATGTTGAAGGGTGTGTGGTGTACATTCATTACAAGGGATGAGAGGTATATGTCAAATGCATATGACAGAACTGAAATCCACCTCCCAACTCCCCTTTAGTTCCCTACCCCGTGTATTCAAAGCAAGCAGTTGGAACGGTGGTAGAATTGATGCACTAGTAGTTTAGTTAGACTTAAGTTTAGAGGATTTGAGGTACGGAGGTGGGGGGGAAGGGGCGGATTCTGTTAGGTTTTGAAACCTCTTCAGTGTTTAATAATTCAGAATTTGCTTCATCAGCCACTTACTAAGCTTCGCCCTTTCCTAACCTTCACAACCCTTCAACCCCCCCCCCTTCCCAATCCACATTGTACCTATTACAGCGCTCTGTTTGTGTTCTTCATTTACCACATTTCGTTCTCTCTCTTTACTCTTTAGGTTGTTTCTTTAGATACTGAATAAATTAGAGACAAAAGTTATGAACTCTCTTCAATGTAACACATATATCCATGTTCAAAATTTTGTGGGCCTGTACTAGATTCCGCTCGCCTTATTGGCATTTATGGTCATTTTATTTACTGCAGGTGCAGATCCAGACGTACACTTACTTAGTTAAATCGCACTGTGTAGCTTGTATTTATAAGAGGCATAAGTACCTTAGATCCATCGATTTTTCGTGTTGGTATTCTAAATAATTTTGTTATGTTAAGTTGTTGTAAACAGAGTTTATATCACCGCTATGTTCGCTATAAAGTTTTTGAAATTTCGACTTGAGCATAATTTAGTGTGTGGAGGATATGAGTTTTATGCAGGTCCTGTGCGTAGGACACAAACACACACACACACATTACTCAGACGCGTGTATGTGCGTCTACAGGCCTGTATGTATAGAAGCAGAGGGAATATAGACATTTACTTACTTATTTACTCCATGGAGCAGAGTCCTTCTTGAGAAGCTAACTGGTTTGCTGCTAGCCAAGAAATTCCCCGCATTTCACAGAACCCGAAGGTTCATTACCGCACTCGCAAGCGTCCGCCAACTGTCCCTATCCTGGGCCAACCCAGTTCAGTCCATATACCCACATTTCACCTCCTGGAGATCCATCCTAATATTATCCACCCATCTACGCCTAGGGCTCCCCAGTGGTCTCTTTCCCTCCGATTTCCCCACCAAGACCCTATACACCCCCCTCTCCTCACCCATACGCGCCACATGCCCAGCCCATCTCATTCTTCTCGATTTTATCACCCGCACAATATTGGGTGAGGAGTACA
>Ga0123354_10009383_pt1 | contig 14975 bp, 11 predicted proteins | sample TergutLab28metaG_2_FD_97872 | JGI IMG/M metagenome (GOLD analysis project Ga0123354, IMG submission 97872) | Labiotermes labralis P4 segment gut microbial communities from Petit-Saut dam, French Guiana - Lab288 P4 | ecosystem: Host-associated > Arthropoda: Insects > Digestive system > Gut ...
CTTACAACTGGAGGTTCAAGGCCAACAGAAGGCCTGTCTAAAGAAACTTATCTGTTATTCTTGGCCTCACAATTCAAGGTCAAGGATTTGGACTTAGAATATTTTCTGTTAAGATTCCCCGATATCGTAATTCATAAAATATTTTGTGTTTAAGATTCCTCGATTTCAAACTTCATCAGGGAGTTCCAAAATTATTCTCTCAACACGAACCTCGTGGTCTAGTGGATAAGACAACGGCCCAGCAACCTAAGGTTCAGCAGTTCGAAACCGACCGCCTGCAAAGATTTCGATTTAGAAAATTTTCTGTTAAAATTCCTTGACCTCATAATTCATAACGAAGTTCCAAAATTAAAATTCTTCTTTCAACAAGATTTAGTTGACAAAACGACGGCCCAACAACCCAAGTTCAGCAGTTCGAGTCCACCGGGTTCCAGGATCAGCACAGTAGCAGCAGGAGAGACATCTGGTAGCTAATACTGAAGTACCAAGGGGAAGTTAGAGGAGGGTAGCTAATAGGACTACAGTACCGAGGGGAAGTTAGAGGGGGGAAAAGAAAAAAATAGCTTTTTAAAATTATATATACTAAGTTTTTTGGCGGGAAAATTTTTACTGCCAAGCGCATAGTATTTAGTGGCAAGAATTTTTTTGGCTCCCAGTTTACCAAACTTCCACTTGCGTAACGAAAAATTTTGAAATGTGGATCGTACACACGCGTGATACTTGTGCCGTCTAGCTAGAAAAAATTTGCGTGATTTGAGGGTGCTACCGCGAAGTAATTGAGAACTGCGCTCTTCCGGGTTAAGCAGCGAGTAATGGCCATTTTACCACTACCAGAAGAGCGCAGTTCTTAGCTAGTTCGAGGTAGCACCCTCAAATCACGCAAATTTTTGCTAGCTAGACGGCACAAGTATAACACGTCTACATTCTTGGTGTGTACGACACACATTTCAAAATTTTTCGTTACGCAAGTGGAAGTTTGGTAAACTGGGAGCCAAAAAAATTCTTACCACTAAATACTATGCGCTTGGCAGTAAAATTTTCCCGCCAAAAAACTTAGTATATATAATTTTAAAAAGCTAATTTTTTTGGCGGGAAATTTTTACTGCCAAGCGCATAGTATTTAGTGGTAAGAATTTTTTTGGGCGCCCAGTTTAACAGAAAACTTCCACTTGCGTAACGAAAAATTTTGAAATGTGTGTCGTACACACCAAGAATGTAGACGTGTTATACTTGTGCCGTCTAGCTTGCAAAAATTGCGTGATTTGAAGGTGCGACCGCGAACTAGCTAAGAACTGAGCTCTTCTGGTAGTGGCAAAATTGCCACTACTCGCTGCTTAATAACCCGGAAGAGCGCAGTTCTCAATTACTTCGCGGTAGCACACTCAAATCACCCAAATCTTTGCTAGCTAGACGGCACAAGTATCACACGCCTACATTCTTGGCGTCCATTCCGCGCCCAAAAATCAGAACTTCCGACCATACGCCCTCCCCAATTAGTTCCGATTTGCTACTGGTACCAAAATCGCTATTACACGGTATTCCAATTACAGCCATAGCTCAAGATCTTCATCATGCCCAATATTTACAGCCCCATAAAATGCCACACGGGCCAAACGATAGCCCCCCCCCCCCAAAAAAAACCCCAGCACACATCATACAGCTATTTTGGTACCACATGACGAACTGGTCATGACCTCTTACATGCATGTACAGTTGGCGATTGTTTAAACACATTACCACAATCTTAATGACAACACTAAAAACCAGGAATACTGGCCTTTAACTTCAAATGTGGGAATTAAAATACAAAAGGCACTAAACTGCAGCACAGGACTGAAACCACAGGGCTATTTTCCCACATTTTGGGCACTTCCATTTTGCAGAAAATAATCTGGTATATACCATCAAATTCCACCTCATGGCTACATTCTGGCTGAAATTATTTTATAAACATGTAAGAAATCATGACCAAGTAAGGGGTCAAAGGGAAATGTCAAAGAACACTGAATGAAAAATATAAACTGTATTTATTACTCTCCTCATATGAATGAGGAGAATAATAAATACAAACACACATAAAACCAAGCCCACAAATTACAACAAAGTTCAAGCAATATATTATCATCTAGAATTGGGTGGGACAATTGTAATTTATTGTAATCCACTTGGTACATAAAGTGTGGTTGCAATTATCATACTAATGCCATCAGAACAGGACTTCATATTACACTCATTTAATGGTGCACAACTACTTGTTTCAACCTCTGACAGTATACCAGGAGGATTTTTCCCATCCAGTTCGAAAGTCACAAACACCTCATCAATATAAATAATGTTGTAAAAAGTGGCTATGATGAAAACAGGTTAACAAAACAAAACCGTTCAACAGCATTACTGAACACAGACAGACAAGGTGAACTATTAAAGAGAACACCTACTTACAAAGATACATAATTTATCTTCTCACCCTACGGAATTTAACTTGGCAGCAAGTACAGGGGACAGACAAAAATAATGGATACAGCTGTGAAATATACACATTTCTTTATTAATATGGAGTTGGGCCACCATTTGCCTGAATAGTCTGTAATGGAATACTGTACCACTCTTCTTCTAGTTGCTTGATAATGGAGAGAATCTGCTTCTCACTCTGCCCTTTAAAACTGATCAGAGGTTTGATAATATTTAAGTCGGGTGATTGTGCTAGCCAGAGATGATGTTGAAGTGCATCTTCATGCTCCTCAAAACAAGACTGAACACTTCTGGCTGTGTTTATGGGCGAATCACCATCTTGAAAAATCGCATTATTGTTAGGAAACAACACCTGGACCATAGGATGCACCCGGCTACATAAAATGTCCATGTAGCCACTGGTAGTAATTCGACCATTCAGAGTAAGTACAGGACGAGCAGAATACTAGATATTGGTGCCGAAATCATCACAGATCTGGCTCCATGTTTCACAGTTGGAACCAGGCATTCAGGATTATAGGCTTCCTTGGGTGATGTCCAAACACAAACCCGGCCTAATGTTGTGAACAACGTGAAGGATGACTCACCTGACCATTTTATGTGTTTCCAGTCATCAGATGGCCAGGTTTTGTGATCATCACACGATCTTTTTCACCTTTTAGTGCTGTTATCAGTAATCAGTGGTTTAGCAATTGCAGCTGTAACATGGATGTTGGATTTATGAAGCTCTTGTCAGACTGTTTCTGTGGAAACGGTCTTCAAGATGAATATAGAGTTCTGCTGTCACCTCTGCTGCAGTACTTCTCTAATTTGTAAACACAATCCTCTTCAATGTACAGCGATCCCATTCACTTAGTTTTGGTTTTCGACTGCTTACTCCTCTTCGCTGATAATGTCGTCCCATGATGTGTATGTCATAATAACCTTGGAAACTGCTGCTATGGACTCACCTAATAAAGTGGCTGTTTTGGTTACAGATGCTCCAGCTAAATGCGCATCAACAATGTCATCTTTGAAAACTCAGTCTCCCATTTTGCAGTACTTTCATACAAAATGTTGCTAAAACACAATCTGTAATGCACTGACACTGGCACTACACAACACGAATAGTTTTATTCCAATACTGTCTAGTGTTTCCATTATTTGTCCATCCCCTGTAGATATTAATTCAATTATATGCATAAGTTGCCACTCAGCAAGTCAGATAAACACACAAAGAGGAAACCACCACCCCTGCAATAAATAATGAATATATCATGGGCATGTTAAAAGTTACTAACAGTACAACAAACATTGCACACAAATACCTGCAGAATATAGGAAAAAATTTTCAAACAAGACATATGTAACCTTCAGTATATCACATATAATGCTTATGTAAGGGAAGTTACAAAATTGTGTGGGCATAGCAGGGTGAAAGTCACTACTAGAACAAATACTTTATTGTAAAAATTATCAACAAATGACACAGAAACCCCACCGTTCAGAACACCCAGCATTTATGAACTCACCTGCTCAGACTGCAATGTATATACAAAGAATTTTCAAAAAATAAGGTAACAAACACTCCATGTCAGAATGATACTGTGACTTTGAACAATAAATGGCACATGTGCAGCAGATGGTACATTTCAGACCTCAACGTAGTCACCACTACCATCTCGGCATTTGCCCCACAATGGTACCATGGCTTATATTCCAAGGTAAAGACAATGATGTTGAGTGTCTGTAGCCAAGAGGTGATACCTTGCTTCACATCAGCATCTATTGCAATCACTTGCCAGCAAGGTGCTTCTCAAGCATGCAGTGAGAGATAAAACACTGAGTGCTAATTTTGGACTGATCCATAACCTATCAGATGTACAGCCATAAATAGCTGTAAGTCCAGTTGGATGTATGATGCCTGGCATTGTCATGTAATAGGACAATACTCTGGTGAAGAAACCAAGGCCTTTTACAAAAAAATGGCTGCCATAAGCTAAGTGTACCACCATAACAATCAGCAGACAGTGTCTCCATGGTCAAGGGAATCCAAAAACAAGCACATGTTTATGGTCCCAAGACAGTTTTCCACATCTTTACTGAAGACAATGCTTCCATTTTCTTTGCTGCAGGGAGATGATAGTTTCTATAACACACATCCTTTTCTGGCTTCAGGTTTTGTGTAATTATCCATGTTTCAGCTCCAAATCCGCTCTCTTTGATCAGTGTAACATGCCCAATGGATATAAGCAAGGCCCATATAGTCCCATTCAATGAGCTTTGTTATCATCTGTGGAATTCTTTGGCACACAGGGTGCACACACTTCTCTGTAATCCAGTTGGTCAGACAATTCTGCGCACTACCCAGTGAATGTCTAGCTCCCTGGCAACATCAGCAGCTGAACGTGTCTCTACACCAAGTATCATCTGTAGTGGACATGCTTGGTGTCCAGGTCACTAACTGGCAACATCTGTCCTGCCGCTGTTGAAAGCCATGCACCATATCTGCCTGTTTTCATGGTATTACACATACCCCATACACCGTCATCAACTGGCAGTGCATTTTCACTGGTGCAACACACAAAAAACAACACACTTCAGACTTGAAAGTCTGCCATGGTTCCGGAAGACCATCAATATTTAATCTGACATATTTACAGTACCCACTCATGACTGTACAATGATACAATCTACATGTGCTGACTGCATGCTTAACTCTGCAGTCCCATGATATTATTTCATGTCAGACATGCTGTTACCTTATTCTTTGAAACTTCCTTGTGTACCTGTCAGAGGTAGAAAACTCAAAATATGGTACAAGGAACACAGCCACAAGAGGGAGTACAACTGGGATGAAGAAAGATATGCCTCTCATTCTGAACAATAAACATGCTGTTGGTGTAACAAGGACTGCTACAACATCCTCACATATCTAGGATTATGATGTAATTTGGAAGTGTTAATGGAAAAGATATCGACACTGTTTATTTACATTTTGTCACTACCAATGTTGTGATAATTTACAAATATGCTGACATGTACAATGTTAACACTTGACTGTAAATCCTCCTATGTTCACCTTTGGACAGTGAAACATGCACAGGTGCACTGTTCAATCAATGTATTTTAAGTAGTGTCTTGATGACATTAGTGTACATTCATAACACAATAACATGAACACAAATGTTAAAACAGTGTATGGTGTTCTTAGAGCAAACAGTGACTTAAAAGTTTTCCCCATCTCGATGCTCATTTACTTTTGAGGCCGACCATTATCATACCAAAACCAAAAATTGTAATGATGTGCCAAACAAATTTTACTATGTATATTTTCCATGCTGATGTGCTTACCTACCTCCCCATAACAGAGTCCACAAGCATTTGCATATCTGCACAAAGCCCCACCAAAAAAATTACAGACCTGTTACGCTAAACCATGCGGCATTCCTTACTCTGTTCGCGTTACCCCCATACTAAACACTGTTCTGAGCAGAATGAATCAAATCCACCACACAACCCCTCCTATTTCTTAAAGAGAGAGAGAGAGAGAGAGAGAGAAAAACCACACACACACACACACACACACACAAACACACGCACGCACGCATATATATATATATATATATATATTATTCTCTCTCTCTCTCTCCATCCCTCTCTCTCTCTCTCTCGCGCGCGCGTTAATCTCCATGATACTTACAATTAAATAAACTGATTGTATCATACTGCCCCACGACCATAACAAGGCACTTGCTGTGCATCCCCATCAATGAGGCTCCAGTACATATTCAGTCATACTGTGCAATAGGATTAAAATAACTCTCAGCGTTGAATTTGATAACCAAGGGCAGTCTTTGGCTACACATCATAATCAAATGCACATGTTCAGTTTCGTGTAATAGGAGGCCATGTGAAGAAAAGACACTGCATAACCGTGTAACTTCTGGCTACAGTACCAACACTGCTTTGTGAATATAATGGCTACAAAGAAAAAACAACCCTGAGGTATGGATGAGGGCTTGGATTTATGGGAGGCATCAAAACAACTACTATGATACATATTCTTTTCCACTGAAACCATTGTATATCCATTTCTTCCAAAACTCAATACAGCACACCACAAATAATTTTCCTAACACAACATGAGTGGAGTTCAATTCCTAGCACAGGCTGCCTGTTTTTTCCAAACACTGTTGCAACCCAGCTCTGAAACTCACCCAGATTCCTATTCAAAAATTACTCTTGGCTCTTAACCACAACAGAAAATTTTCTGGAAGTCACAATATTGAGGCTGAGAATCTGTTAAGTCTTAAAGTCACGCCTGTACAGAGATAATTTACCTTGTATCCAAGGACCCAGTATGACTGAATCAATAATGGACACCATACATATAAGAACACCACACACCAAAATATTATAATGCATTACCTTCAGTTTATCTTCCTCAACTGGCCTGCTGTTATGCCACCAACTCTTCCTCTTCTTGCCATCCTGTATTATACACTTACCCTACTATTTACTAAAAAAACTTTTGGAATTTTAATAAACTACAGGCTTGGCTGTAACAATAGCCATATGTTTCTTCATGTACACAACAATCAGACTTGGACTCAAATTGTCACTCTTCCAACAGTTCCTCATAAAAGTTAAAAATCAGCAAATTAAATGGTACCAAAGACTGCATACAATACTAAAAAATTAAACACATGTTTGAAAATGTAAACAGACTGTAACAATTCTGGCATGTTCACACATCTTCTTTAACTGTATCAAAAACCACATGGCTTACATAAAAACATAGAGGACATAAAATGCATACAGTTTTTGTGTAAGGTAATTTCTTGTCCAAACAGTGCTAAATGTGGACTCAGAAATTCATATAGTTCGTCAGTGATGTGTCAATTTTTGTTCCACTTGAACATTAATATATTTTAGTAAACTCCCAAGTAAAAAATTCCGTGAAAATCTGTACAGGGGCTTGAGTTCTTGTATGCAGACATGTACAAAGAAGCATAGTGAAGCTAAGAAACACTGTTACAACTATTCATTACAAATATGCCAAAAAGATTTAGAGATCTTGGAAGTGTTACCAGGCATTATTTTCAGTGCTGGAACAACTGAAGTCTATGCCAAACCTCTCTAATGAATGCAGCAGAGAAAACTGGACACAGTTAGCAAACCTATGCAATATTAAAGAGAAACAAGAATTTGAACTGGTCATGTGGGGACATAGAAGTTACATATGTCAATATCTTTATAAATGAACCAATAAAAATTATGCCATAAATAATAAAAAATTAACATATCAAAAGTAATAATTAAACGGCCAATATAATAAATGCTAATTCAAATCAAAATTATTTTCAGTTTCATGGATCACATTATAAATATGAGAAAGGAGTGCCTTTCGGATTGCCTACTTCCAAGTCCATATTCAAGAAATTTCTGCAGAATTTGGAAGGTAAATTTATAAAAAGCAGTTGCAAAAGTAAAGCATTAATTCATTATCCTATGGGATGTCCAAGAAGACACTGTACACCTGACTTATTTATTTCAACCTACCTGCTTTGTATGGATATGGCAGGTCCTTGTGGGAACCCCTCATGGTCCTCACAAAGCTTTATGCATCATTACATCCTTTGTGTCCTCTGCCATGGAATTCACGGTATTCAGTAGATGCAGATATCAGTAATGATGATTCGCAATACACAGCTGGTGCACAGGCTGTTATCAGGTGTGCTCAAGTTGGGACTACATGGCAATGGCAAAGGGGATGTTGCACAACCCCAATCACTACAATGACCTGCTAATGATTCATTTATGAATTCACTCAGTCAGGGTAAAATTCACTGGAACACTATCTTGCTGAAATGACACTTGTTACATAATCCCATTGTTGATGGGCTCTGGTATAACATAATTCCACATTTCATACATTTAACACCACTAACAGTTCCATCAAAGGAATATGGGCCAATGACATAATGGCAGTTACACCTGCATTATCATCATGTGTGGTGGCTGGTCTTACATCTCAAGCGTGTAACAAGGATTAAGGATTCTGTCTTGCCCCAGAAAAACATTTCAAGATAGGGAGCTGCAGTAAACTGCACTTTCATCTGAAAAGAGAACTTTCCCATGTGACCAGGCTACCAGAAAGCATTCCAACAACAAAGCACATGCTTTGTGACCTAGTCTCATGTCATTATCGCTGAGTTCAATTACAAACACTATCCAAAATGACCTCATCACCAGGTCCCTCTTGTGGTTAAACACGCTCAAATGTAGTACTCCATGTCCCACTGATCGTTTCTGCATGGACTTGTGTGGTGATCGTTCAATGGAAATAGAAACCACAGTACAGGTCACCAGTGGGATAATGGTCGACTGCTCCAAGCAGAATCCTTCATATTCCTCTACATAAACACACTTATTCCCACACTGAAAGAGTTGCTCAGCACAGACATGGCTTCCCAAATCGCTGCTGAAATGGTGTCATCACCTGATTCATCGTCTGACCTGTGCTGTCTTTATGCATCCAATCACTTGCTACCAGACTCTCCTCAGTGGACTAATGCTCATAATTGTTATTCATATCTTTACACAACACACTACTAATAATGAGAAAATGCAACCCTGGGTGTTGGCTCATCGCAGTTTTGTCACATGTGCATTGTCATACACGGTTGTCAAGTCATGTAAAGTCATGCCAAGTCATAAAAAGCAGACATAATGAAATAAATCAATAAACAAGTCAGGCGTGACTTCTCAGGCAACTTGTAGATGTGCAGACAATATTCTAATCACTTATGATGAAAATAAGGCTAAGGCAGACACACCAACACACAGTCTTAACAATATATAAGAGGCATAAATACAACACAACTGCTGCATATGAGAAAAGAATAATTTTTTTTTGGGGGGGGGATTTAGTAAACCAGAAAAGCTTCAGTAATATCATAAAAACACTTTAAAAATAGAAACCTACTGCAGCTGGTACTATTATTAATACTTAATCAAGCCACCCTTTACGACAAAAAAAAAAGCAACAGACCGTCCCTTGTTATGTTCAGTGCACAGTCTACCATAAAGGTAATACTAAGAAAACAATAATACCACACTGAACACATATCAATGAGAATAACTGCTTCAAAAAATTTTGATCCATACAAATTTTACTAATCAAATATAAATCAGACACATAAAATAGCAAGTAGCAAGCATTAGCCATTTGTGCATAAGCATTCAATTTAGGTTCAAGATAAGAAGTTCACAGACACAAATTTCATGAAGTCAAAGTGGTTGTCTAAGTCAGATGGATCATGTAGAAGCAACTGGCTAACACAATAAAAACATTTTAGGATAGATGATGATTTTAATACAAAAATATTAGCGTGAATTTTATCAAGATATTTCTTCTTCTGCTCTGAAATTCAATGATGCTTATATCAGCATATTTTAAAACTTTCTGGGAACATTAAAAAAAGTGTCTACTCCTGACTGACTGATACACAACTCCCCGACAGCAGATATGCACTGACCAAAGCAATATTTCCTGCACAAGTAAAATACTGAGTAACTTCATAAAGAAGAGTCCTTCCTGAGAAGCCAAGCCACAGGTTCATTACTGCATTCACAAGAACCTACAACCCATCCCTGTCATGAGCCAGATAACTCTAGGCAATGCCCCCACCCTACTTCTTGAAGATACATTTTAATATCATCCCACTATTTATGCCTGTTTCTTCCAAGTAGTTTCCTTCCCTCAGGTATCCCCACCAAGATCCTGTATGCACCTCTCCTCTTCCCCGTATGTGCTACATGTCCCACCCATTTCATTCTTCTTGATTTGATGACCCAAATATTTGGTGAGTACAGAACATAAAGTGTCTCATTATGTCGTCTTCCCCACACCCCCAGCCTATGTTCCTTGCTCACTGTAGGAGACCAAGTTTCACACCCAAACAAAACAAAACAAAACAAAACTGGCAAAATTATAGTTCTATATCTTGACCTTTATATTTTTGGACAGCAAACTGAAAGACAAAAGATTATGCACTGAATAATAGCAAGCATTCCCTGAATGTAATCTGCACTTAATTTCTTCACGAAAAGAATTTTGATTCATTAGGGATGTTCCCCAAAATTTGCAGTGCTCCACCCTTTCAAAGGATTTACTACCTATATATATATATAGTGATTTTGCACTGCATGTCGGTCTCAAGACATGACCATATACTTAGTTTTATTATCATTTAGTTCTAAACATATCTCATTACAAACAAATACTGAAGCTTATGTGTATTCCTTTGTATTACATATGCTTGCACTCAAACCATTAAGATAATCATTATAAAGTAAAAGCTGATATGTGCCAATTAATTTTAAGCCCTTCTGGTCTGCCTAAACCCTCCTAATGGCACATTCTAAAGCACAGTTGAAAAGCAATGGCAATAGCACATCTTATTTCTTACAGAAAGCATGTCGACATATCTTTGTCTACCCAGACTCTGCTATAGGTTTCATTTAGGTGCTTTTAATAAGCCTTACCATTTCATGGGGATACCAAACTCAATGAAAATATTATGCAAGATCTCCACCTAACTGAATCATAGGCTTTCTTGAATTCTATGCACTGCCTCATTGTATTCCACACCCTCCTCCCCCCCTTTTTTCCTCAAGTATCTGCCAAATCCAAAATAAATGATCAGTAATTGACCCATCTCATCGAAACCCAAACTGACGATCTGCAATAATATCCTCTTGCACAGGCAGCAGGTAATATACACTTTTATATACTTACAGCTCAAATTTAATAACTGTCCAACAAGACGCAACTTATTCAGTTTACTACTTTTCTGTAGGCAGCTCTGCATGTTTCAGGTGTTGACACCCATCAACAGGAGCTCATACAACTGTAAATACAGCTTCTGGTATTGATTAACTGCAATGAGTAAAATACACTGCTATTAATACTAATATATAATATATAATTATATACATAATATATAATTATATATGTAATTACATACTTTATTTATATATATATATATATATATACAATTATATATCATCAACAGGAGCTTGTACAACTGTAATTACAGCTTCTGGTATTGATTAACTGCAATGAGTAAAATACGCTGCTATTAATACTAATATATAATTATATATAATATATAATTATATACATAATATATAATTATATATCATCATCAGGAGCTCGTACAACTGTAATTACAGCTTCTGGTACTGATTAACTGCAATGAGTAAAATATGCTGCTATTAATACTAATATATAATTTATAATTATATAATATATAATTATATATAGAAATACATATATAATTATATATCATCATTAGGAGCTTGTACAACTGTAATTACAGCTTCTCGTATTGATTAACTGCAATGAGTAAAATATGCTGCTATTAATACTAATATATAATTATATATTAGTATTAATAGCACCGTACTTTATTCATTGCAGTTAATCAATACCAGAAGCTGTATTTACAGTTGTACAAGCTCCTGATGATGGGTGTCAACACCCGAAACATGTAGAGCTGCCTACAGAAAAGTAATAAAGTGAATAAGTCGCATCTTGTTGGACAGTTACTAAATATGATTCACAATGCACGGACCCATGTATATGAAAAAAATTTACAGCTTGCATGAACAATTCCTTAGCAAAATGCAGTCAAACCCTGATACAGCACCACCCTCACTTAGCACCCATGGAAGTCTGTAAACAGAAATTCCCTATTATGTGGTATTTCACTGTACTGCCACTGTCAACATACTGCTATCCTCGATATACCACCACAAATTGGGGTGAACAAGTAGTGGCCCTATACTGTACAATATTACTCATGTGATGATACAAACATAAATTATGGTTGGATGGACTGAAAATTAACCATCTGAAAACACAAACTATGCATGTCTGCAACATAAAAATCAAACAGATGGGTCATTAATTTATCTTTACATTGCTATTACAATACACAACATATATGACTGTAATTTTTACCTACTTTTATCACATCATTTCAATCCTGCAGTTATAATATACAAGGTCTTTGTTACCAAATGCCAATCTGCTGCTTCATTTGGAGTTTTGGTGTTCAAACTTCCATACATTAGCAACAGTATAAACCAAAGCTATTCTGCACTGGACAAAGTAACCAGCCTCAAAAAAGGGATGGTAAGTCAGATACAACAGAAGCACATACCATTTAAAATAAAAACTGCACACATGCTTTGTGTCTAATGTCTGTTAAAAAAACAAGACTAACAAATGATAAAGCATCCAAAGTGACATTTACTTATAACATTTAAAAATACTTATTTTAAAATACCCACTCAATGAAGCACAGTCCTCACTGTAACAGCTTGTGCTGCTCCTAATGTTCCCCACTGCTCCTGCAACTATCAGCTTCAATAGCATGGGATATCTAGATGATAATACATGTCATGCAGAATGTACTGTCCAATTCTGGTGAACTGATACTTCAAAGGTATTTAAGAATGCAGTTAGCATGGGGTGGGTACTTGTCTGATGAAGATATATGACTCGGCAACTATTATCTGTACAAATTCATTTGTCTGATGAAGATATATGACTCAGCAACTATTATCTGTACAAATTCATTTATCATTTACATTACAGTGACTGTGCTGGCTACAAGTCTTCACTTGATGAACACAAGTCCATTTCTTCACTTGATGAACAATCACTCCTATCCTCAGTGTCACTGTTTTCACATTCACCATCAACAGAATTCATGTGCATAATAATGTTGTCTATGACACATGGAACAACTCTGTCTCTTTCCAAATATTCCTTCTGGATATTTTCAACATGTTTCCAGCATCCTTGTTCCTTGTTAGTTATCCTTTGTTACAAGTCACAACAAGACTTTAGTAACTTGTAGTAATTTCTGGAGGTGCCTACTTGTGATGTTTAAATGCGCAAGTCTCTTTAATTTAGGCTCATGTGAGCTCTGTAGGTTTATGTCACACATATAGAGGCAGTCAAACTGCACGACCATGATTAGCCAGTATGTGATCAATTTTGTTGATACCTCTTTGGGCTTCTGTAGAAGAATTTAATTGGTAAGTCACTTTGGCTCATGGTCTCATCAGACACTAGACCCTTCCTGCAGAGCCATATCATGCCTGCTTTTTCTGCAAGTTGACAGTGGTCTGTTAACCTCAAGATAGTGATAGAGAGAATTACCTAGAACAATTACTGGCTAAGGTGGAAAGTTGAAAGTTTCTTGGCTCCCCACTACTCAAAATTTGTTGCATTCATTTGTCCATAGTAGTCCCCTGCTTCAAGTCCAGCCTTGTAAATGAGATGTGCACAGAGGAAGAAATCCACCAATTCCCCCTACATGCAGCATTATAAGCCTGTTTCCCAAGTTCACAAGAGTATGGATGCCCTTAACCTTCTTGCCAGCATTGGCGATATGTTAAGTTGCTCTCCATGTCATGTGCATGTATCAAATGTCCATTATCCCGATACTAATGTACTTCCTTCAGGTACCTTGATCTCCAGGTAACAAGGTCTGCTCTATCTACCGAATTTTTCTCTTCAACTGGCATTTCCTCCACATAATTCCTACACTCTTTGTGTTTCTGAAAACACACTTATCAAAGTCATCCACAAATACAACATTAGGACTGCACTTCTGCCTCTTCTTGTCTGGGGTTTTCAGAAATTATTCTGGACTTTTAGCATTTCTCTCTCTGTGTTTTCTCCAAATCCTTCAAATGGTTAATGAAGATGTCCATGTGTACATGACTGCCCTTCAACAGTAGTTTCTGCCCTGCTTCATTGTTACATGTTTCAATAACATTTGCTACAACTTCCATGCCCTGAGGAAGAACAGTTTTATGCTGCAGGGGAGACAATGCATTTTACGCGCCACACAAACCCAAATTAAATACAGACACCAAAATATACACTAACGCACTAAATATTCACAAAAGTAATATGTACATATATATACATAAACACACACAGTAAATACAAGCAACACTGCACAGTTCACCATGTTTAGATCATCTTTATACTACAGAAATCTCCAGTGTTCTAGTGGCCACTGTATTTGGGACTGGTATTTTTCACTGACATCCAGTGCCATAAAATAGGCACCAGCCCCATACCCTGATCCTCCCTGTTGCTTATTCCTTTCCCCACTTCCTCACCCAACAAGTTCCAATTTACCGGAACTAGAGAGTACATAACTGTGAAGGCTGAGAGAGTTAGTCATACTACCAACAAAATGGTTGTTTCTGTTTTGAATGTTAGTAACTGCCAAACTACATATGTATAATGTTTTGTCAAATAATAAACTACACTCATGTTCCCACAACTAGCAGTAACATTACAAGGAACTGTATACTTACTTACTCCATGGTGCAGAGTCCTTCTTGAGAAGCTAACTGGTTTGCAGCTAGTCAAGAAATTCCCCGCATTTTATGGAACCCGAAGGTTCATTACCGCACTCACAAGC
>Ga0123354_10009386_pt1 | contig 14972 bp, 4 predicted proteins | sample TergutLab28metaG_2_FD_97872 | JGI IMG/M metagenome (GOLD analysis project Ga0123354, IMG submission 97872) | Labiotermes labralis P4 segment gut microbial communities from Petit-Saut dam, French Guiana - Lab288 P4 | ecosystem: Host-associated > Arthropoda: Insects > Digestive system > Gut ...
CTAAAGTTGCATTTTATATATTTATTCAACAAATATAAGTACTGAATATTTTAAACATGGTATATACTCTCCGTTTTTTCTCTTCAAAATGCAGTTTGTTTCATAATTCTAACGTATTTGGTTACTGTATTATTCACATTTTTATATACAGGATGTGCTAATATTTAAAAAATAATTCCGGCGCCAAAAGGTTAATCTACAAACAAAAGACCTAAAATATGATATAAGCATTGAAAACATACTATTCTTTAGCCTTTCAGAACCCAGAACATTTCCTTGGAATGTAGATAGCTTCGAGATGCCGAGTGCAATTTTTTTTTTTAAATAGCTATCCGATAGGCCTTAAACTGAAATTATAGAGAATTTTTCTACTAGTGCGCTTTCTGGCGGGGCATTGAAAATTTTCATGTGGTAACGCTTAGGGTTGCTCCATGGTTGTCCCTTTTAAAAACTTATTGTATCTGTAGGTGTTTTTGTCATTGAATTCCCACACTAACTACTGTTAGGCAACTAGAACTCTAGCTACATATTACGGAAATCACAGACCAATCCAAAATGCTCTCCGACAACCATGATCCCTTCATATTGAAATAATAATTAACTTGTAAAAACTGCAAAGTTTCACTTAATATACAACAAAAGAATATTACAAAAAAAGAGGCAGATTTAATGTTAAATTTCTAGATCCTGCAACAAGAATATTTCTGACTATGAAGCATGAGTTTATTTTGAACACAAAATTAATCAGACATGTGTGTTAATCCACCTTCTGAATGCTTCAAGTAAAACTAGCTTTTGACTATTTATGTATAATTATGTCATATATTCAGCAACTATAAAATCAGTGCTGTGGTAAATGTCTGCCTCACTGCCATTCAGGAAGTTAGATACGCTTCAACATTTGCATGTCCTTCGAACGTGCAGAAGCGTAAAATGCATATGTGTTCGGAGTACTTGTACGAACAGTGCGCCTAATTTGAACAGTCGTAAAAAATTAACTTAAAATATTAACACGTACCGTAAAGATACAAAAGGTGTTTCAGAACACGTGGCGATGTTTCAATGGAACCTGATCTGTCAGGGAAAATTTAACATCGATTTATCTTGATGGAGCCAAAGGTTTGCCGGACATGTCGGTAAATATTTCCTAAATCATGTCTTCTCAAACTGTTGTAGCGTACCGCTACTGGTACGCCAAATATTCTTTGCTGGTACACAGTCTTAATAAAATACAAAAACAGTTTAACAACCGTCAAAAACACAACTTTGTAAAAATATAAGTTAACCAGCTGCATGCTTCGACCCTCTAGACACACGCTGTAGAGTGACACGAATACCTTAACGTCTTAACGCCCAATATAGAACCAAACGATATATACAAGCAAAATTCCACTTCAAACAATCCCTCATTTTTAAAAACTGAATATTTTAATAACTGCCTTCCCTAATCTAATTTCAATTTAATTTTAATCTTGTAATTTTAGTCTATAATTTTAATCTCGAAATCAAATTATTATATTTAAATACCAGACCTGTACCAAAACCTCTAATTAGCGAGAACTCCCTTCCGCACATGATCCGTATACTTCCTGGTATGTTTCAAATTTCAGCCTGAAGATGGCCACTAGAAGGTAGAAACATGCAGCTTGTTAACTTAATATTTTTATAAAGTTATGTTTCTGATGGTTGTTAAAATGCCTTTATTTATTCTCCAACACAACGGGATGCATAAAGTTAAGACTACTTAATAAAAAAACTGAGATAAAAATAGGATAAGAATTAAAAAATAAATACAACATTAAAACTATATTGATAATACGCAGAATTTCGGGTAATATTACACAACTCATCCCTTCTGTCAGCCAGTCTTTCGAAATTCAGCGTTTTATTCAAGTAAAAAATTGTTACTAGTGGTACGTGGAAAGTGTTAAATTTGATTTAGGATTACCCTAGCGAATACGTTTGAGAAACCCTGCACCAAATCACACTGCGTCACGTACCTCGCCATGGTTGTACTTATATTCAGATACAGTCGTAAGACGTAAGAACCCTGAAATTCACTTAATGTTTACTGTTGATACGTTAGTTGGCTAAACTTAAACTTTACACATGATGAGAGTATCCAGGAGAAAAGAAGTGATACAGTTGTCCCTTTGCTTAATCAAACACTATAACATGACGAGGAATAAGGCACTGAAGTGCAGCTCCAGCTTTCTTGTTGGCCATGCTATATGTTAGGTTGTTAGATTCTCGCCTCTCACCGCGGAGGTTCTGATTTTATCCATGCCATTCAGCTTGGGATTTGTGGTGTTCACAGTGGCAACAGCACATCTACTAAGCGAGAACGTCGGCTTTCCTTTCTTAGCCTCATTCTCCTAGTTCTCCACACGCGCACGCACGCACGCACGCACGCGCTCACACACATTCCTCTCGTCATCTTTGGCACCATTTGAGCTTAAGGACTGAGGGTGTCTTTAAGTACAACACACCCTCACTGCATTCGTAAATGACCTGAAGGTGAGTGGTTACCTTCACCTCTGCCTCTATAAACCCCTATGGCGTAGCCACGTCCCTTAACGACCAGGGCGAGCCACCTTGACAACCCCGAAGAGAAGGCCCTAATACCCGCCAGATGTGGGGTGGGATTGGCCTCAGTGTCGGTCTGGCGGCTTTGAGGAAGCCGAAAAGCGTTTTCTAGGCGGGAATCGAAGCCCAGCTCCTTCGTCGTCCAGATGTAATCGTAGCGACTACACTGGTTCACCTATACCAGCTGTACAGAATGTGCGGTGTGTGTATTAAATTTACCTAAACATGAAAGGAATTCTATGAAATGCGCACTTAAGCGGAAGAGGTACTGATTAAGCACTCAAAAGTTTTTAAGACAGAGTTCCTCTTACAAATGGAACCTTGCACCCGAACCAAAACTACCGCAGACCGTCACTGAACGTCAACCGTAGGCACCCAAATTTCAAATATCGATCGAAGATTCAGCGCACGTGACAACGTGGTTATTCTCTGGGATAAAGTTTGTGTTACTCATTTACAATAGGCCATAAACAACGTATTCTAGAAAACTGCGCTAACCTGTGTTCCAATATCATCTAAAGGCTCTTCATAACAATTAAGAAAGTGAAATTTTTGTGGTGCGTAATTAAACACCACAGTCTCAGGTCACGGGCGGGGGCAGAGATATAGGTTCGTGCAGTTTTAACGTTCATTCTAGATAAAGTGAGTTCTGACCTTCAACCACGGCCGTTTTTTTTTCGGAGAAAAATAAGTCGGTAGCACTGAATATAAGGTTGGGTGGGCCCTATGAATAGAAGAAACTCTTTACCCAGCCCAGAATAGGAAGTCCGATTCGTTTGGTCACCCAGATTACAGCTGTTTACTATACCGACTGAGATGTCACGGCTTCCATCTGTATTATGAAAAATTTTGAAGTAATGTTGTTTATTATGACAAGAAAATGGTTTCAGTATGAATGTAGGAAGAAATGAAAGAGCGATACGACGAATTACTGTAATAAAAAGTTTCCATATAACTTAGTGAATTTAACTCTGAAAATTTAAGCACTGGAAATGGAAACCTACGTAGTTAATAATGTTTAACAAACTTTGAGTTATGAAATTGTATACATTTAGCTACGTAGTCAAGGCGCAGAATAAGATGCAATGTGTTTGCAAACTAGCACACGCCTTCGTTCGCAAGTTTCAGTTAAACAAACTAGAGGGGGTAAGATGCAAAAAAAAAAAAAAATAGGAGCGAGGGAAGGGGGAGTGTTGGCGAATTACTTCAGAGTCCCTTGCCCACAAAAGTAACCCCTCAGCATGCGAACTCTTACTTCGAGAACATATACAATATAAAAGCAAAAGAAACATGTTGCGCACACGAAAATTCTATGTCTGTCTTCAGTTTTGCCTTTATTATCTTCACGTCTTTTTTGTTCGCCTTCTTGAAAAAGAGAAGATATTTACAGTTTTCAATATGGAAGAGTACTTGGATTTCCTAGCGAAGTTAAAGTCTGCTTTATTCTTGCATGAATTTCTACTTCTCCTAATTTATATACCAGTATTTTTACTTTTATTTCATTTTTAAACAGGACATAAAATTAGAGAGGCTGTGCAGATTAAGTTTGACGAAAATAAAATTAGGAAAATAAAATCAAAGCATCACACTGTCTCCATGTTATACCTGCTTACATACAAAACACAACTTGGCACATTCATGATATAGTTCAGCACATATTTCAAATTAATCCTGAGTGCAAATACTGTTGAAATAAACAATCAAGTCTAATAGTCCGTACTACCTAGAAATCTGTCTAAACGGATTGCGAAAAAACTCATTACCATTGTCAAGGATGTGCTCGTATCATTTCCTAAACCACAGAACTTATCTATGTATTATATAAAATTCAGTTCTTACTCAATGACGACACATTACTCATCGGAGGGTAAACGTTGTTTATCATGCGAATAATGCAAAATATATTAATATACTGTTTGAAAAAATTTCAAATTTGTTGTTTACGGAGAAGGTAACTCCTATACAAGGTAACTACTGTGTTTCAAACGGCTAATAGTTTCTTCACGGCTACACATTTTCATACTTTATGAGGCTGGAAAAAGCAGAATCGAAAAGTAAGCGTTTCATCTCTTTTTCCATCCGTTTTAAACATATCCTGTAGATTTGATTAAGTTGGTAGGAGAAAGGATGACGCACAACCAAGCATTCAGCCTATTAAAATTGCAACTATGGGGACAATGTTACAGATGTTCCTCTACCCTATTTAATTCCCAGTTTCGGTGACCTGGTATGTGTCTCTCTCCTTTCCATATCCTCAGCATACATACAGCAGAGAGATATGGCACATAATTTTTATACCAAACGTGTTGGAATGGTGAAATTCTGTCTGATTGGTTTGTGCCATCAAAACTTTGGGGATGAAATATGGATTCCTATAGGCAGGAAGGTAGGCATAGCTGTAATATCATCGAGTTCCGTGGAGGGAATTATTCATGGGGCTCCGACAGGGAGACACACGGTGTTCCCACGGCGCGGTCATAAAACTTTCATTGAGCCCAAAGAGTAAAAAGAGGAAATTACTCAGCTGGTGTCCGCGCGGAAATTGTAATAGGAACAGACTGCTTGTCCTATTCTCCTGTACTTTTATTTACTAACACCGGCTTCGAAACTTCAGCCCATTTTTATGTCTTTCCTCATGAGGTGCAACATAATATACCAGTAAATTTTTTTTTGTAATGAGTCGCTGGAGTTATCTTAAATATTCCGTAAGGAATTACTTTTACTAATAAATTTTAAAGGTTTCTGTCGATGGTATGTTACTATATAGATTTTTTTTATGGACTTGGCTTATCGTAGAATTTTACGTGACGAACACATTTCCAGACTAAACTTACAAGTCGACAGGAAGTAACATCTCAGACAATTTTGATCAGGTACCTACCGAATTGGGTGCAAAAGAAAGAACTGTTATCAGTATTAATCGTGTAAGCGTTAAGGAGAGATCTTTCAGAATAAATTCAGTAGGTGATTCCTTATCCTCTCACCTAAAAACTCACTCCGAAGAGTTGGGGGAGTTTTTTTTTTATACAGGACTGCTAGACAAATGACAAAACTTAAATGCCAGTAACTTTAAAATTACTTTCATACATGGTCTACACAACACATTTCTGTCAATAATAATTTTACCTTGTACCCTGAAGTCCAAATCACACTTCATGTCTAAGACAGTGTTTGGAATTCAGCATAAACCGATGCAAGTATTCTAATTCAGTTTAAGACTTAAAACCCGGCACTGTGTTGCAAAGTCAATTTAGTGCTTTACTGGTGGAGGCTTCGTGAAAAAATGCATAATTTGTAATTTAATTTCCCTGTAACGCAGCAATAAACCCACATACAAAGCTGAAAAAATTTAAGCCAACTCGTAATTTCCATTCCCAATTCCATTCACACATTCTGAGAGAAAGAGAATATTGAAACAGTTGATATCTGTAAGCTCATAGCGTTATCCGTCGAAAGGAAACTAAATACATATTGACGCAAATTAACTGTTTTGTGTCATACAACCTGGAAATTGATATAGGGGTATTGTCTAAAAGGTAGTCTTGCGTTAAATACTACATTTGTATTCATTTCAACGATTGTGTTTCCTCCCAACAGGTCCGCTCAGATACCAGTTTTGTTAAAAAAATACGTAAGGTTTAAGACTGAGGCTAAAGTAAGTTTCTTTGAAATCCTTAATTTCATAGGGCAAATGGAATGCTCATTAGCAGTTGGCCCGTGTACCTACTCTACTTAGTTTCACTATAGGTCTATAAATGTTATTTTGGACAATTCCTAGGAACGGAGGTATAATTCTCCAACACAGCTCTTTCATCTTATGCGTATTGGACCGTGCATCATCTTGATATTTGAATAAAGGTAGACCAACTTGATGACACTTGCTTTATTATGCAGGCTGAACCAGTGGTTCAGCCTGCACTCGGATACCACATCACCAACAGCCAATCCCGCTATATAACACCAACACGCCTCAAGTCAGCACAATACAGCCTACACAACACAACAAGTACTCGCAAGCTCCTGAAGATGGATGTATTAATATCCGAAACATGTTGAGCAATAAATTGACATAATAAAGCAAGTGTCATCAAGTTGGTCTACCATTATTCAAACAGCTCTTTCATATTTGGCTGTGCTTCCGTCTTCATTAGGCCCTGATTTAAACTTTAAGAGAAATTTCGTTAACTGGTATCGAAACAGAATTTTTTGAAATACTTAGCTAGTAGGGTAACCACTACTTCCGAAATGTCGTTTATGACAAATACAACTCGGATGATAGGCAGTGTCCAACATAATATTAACGTACTGTAGATCTTTAAATTGTGTACCGTGCATGCCACGTTAGACGGTTAAGGACATTGTTTATAGATTATTTAACGACGTTTCTTTCACCGCGAGATACGATCAACTTCGAAACACGCTAGACTAGGTTTGGGTATGCATACTAGCGTAAAAAGAGACAATGTTCTATTGTATGGTACTGCTCTCGAATTCTCTTGTTAGGGCAGATGAATTCTCTTTTCTGACAAACAGTGGGAGCTGTAAATTCTGAAGAATGGACATAAGACAATATTTAGGTTCACAGTTTGTGTCTCCGTAATTATTCGTCTTCGATTGTAATTGCTGTCATGTATGAACCCATAATAATTTTTGAATTTATCTGCTTTGGCTTCATCATGACTGCCGTTTTACATCTCGTTCGTACAGCAACATTGACAGAATATGGTATCCATTTCAGTCACTGTAGTTTAAATCATCATACTTTAGTGAGATCTGCGATTTCTGATGCGTTGAAATTTGGATTGATATCTTTTGGGCTTCGACACCATGTGGCCTCTCCAGTAGTTAACAAATTTCGGAAGAATCTTGTTCCTGAAAATGGACGTAGAATTCCACCGAAACATTATGACCCGCCTATCACGCTGCACAAGGTCATAGTGCAAACCATAAAAGTCTAAGTGTAAAATACTTGTGTTAAAAGCAAATAATCGCAAATGAACGTATCTGAAGACTTCACAGCATCACTGCCGGCAGATGCAGCAACACCATATTTTAATTCTTCAGACAAATATCACTGCACACGTCTGCTACAGAAGGTGCTTTAACGTAGGTTTACACTCAGCGCATCGTTTAGCTAGAAGTGTACCATATTGGGTCGTATTATACTTGTACATTTCGTAATTTATTCTGTCTGTCTGACTTTTATAACCTAATTCGTGGAAATAAAAGTGTTTACCCATCAATGCAAATATACTCAGTCGCAATACAACTTTACAGATAAAACCAGCTACATGTTTCGGCTAATAACGATAGCTATCATCAGACTGATCACAAAAATATAAAAAGCATTTACAGCTTAATTTATGGGTATATACATGGAACTTACAAACGTAGTGTAAAATATGCAGCTTCAGACACAATATTTTCAAATTTTATGAAAAATTCTAACGCATAATTTATGAAATTTAAATAATTGTAAATGTTTCTAAGATATAATAATGATGATGATAATAATAATAATAATAATAACTTAGTATTTCTAAAGATTCAAATTTTGGTAGCCTAGGAGAATTTTGTAGAGATGGCTGGTGTGTGTGTGTGTATATATATCTTTTGTACTCTTTCAATGGCAGTACGTTGGAACGTGGTTAAACTTGTTCGAGAAGCTTAGAATAAATTAAGTTGTTTGTGCTATGTATATAAAACCTTACATGATACTAATATTTTAGTAATGAAATTTAATAAATTTAATATATTCAATAGCTCTGATATTAATAAAATGAAAGGATTTGAATTAATTTAAAATAAAGGTAGACTGAAAACTTACGTGTAGGTAAAACTTTATGTCGGTTCATGAAATGTTCTAAAAATTAACTTCCTCTATCACTTAAGAGACTTTTAAGTTTTGACGTTACTGAATTCATGTATTTTTGGAATGTCGCTAGTGTACATTTTATTTCCTTTTATTCACTTCATTCTACATATGTAGGTTCTGTTTGTTTATTTGTTTGATGTCTGGAAATATGTCGGTCTCTCTTCTATTTAACGGAAAATAATGTGGGTCCCAGTTACTTACGACAGCATCACGAAATGTCAACAATAATTATAAAGGAAAGCATGCTTCCGTTCGTATTACAGCGTCAAACATTGTTGTAAAAATGTTTAACCGAACGTCATATAGCAACACCGTTTGTACGGTGTATGTCTTAATGCTACTTGAAGGGGCTGGTGTCAGGTGTTAGGCTACATAGAATTGCAGTGTGGGTTCAGAGAACAAAATGAAAATAAACTTATATAGAACAGTACACCCAATAAACAAAAGAGAGATTATCTTCGGCTGGACAAGTATCCCTATATAATTAATAGAAAGCTTACTATTTTGCCTGTCCTAGAAATTTCCAAGTTCTCAATGTGCATTTACAGTAAAATCGTAACACCATAGTGCTCCTCGAGGTTCGTAAATGTACAAGACGGAATGAATGATGGATTATATGTGTAAACCTTGTTTACAGATTGGATGTGCCGAATTTTCTCTTAATTTCAACGGGTATTTTACTCGTTACTGTTATCAGTTTGCATATAACGTGACTACAAAATTTCTTCGAGGGTTCCTTACAGTTAATTACTTTATGATGTTCTAACATCTGAAACACACCATTCATGTTAAGAAAGTTAATTTTCTAAGCTCCTCTTTCAAATGATTTAATTTAATTTAATTTGGTTTGTTGTGGTTTGGTTTACAGTCATCCCTAGAGCAAGCTCGTTGCATGAGAGCAACACTCAGAGGCAATGTACGTGGGTCAGGTCTTGATACAAGGTGAATTCTACGCTATAGAAACACTTCATTCACCTCACGAAACTTAATTAATTTCGTCATAGCGTGCTAGCGACCTGTACACAGTATATTACCTGGTTAATACGTAAGTTGCAAATTGTTGAGGACAATTTTCATCTCACTGCTTCAGCCAATCCCTCATTCAGCTACGTTTTTTGTACCAGTAATATAAATTCTGAATATTGAACAGGTGAAGTAGATATTTACTTGGTATTTCAGACTTTACAAAGAGTTTTCAAGGGTGGAAATTATCACTTTTAAGCGCAAAATTAATTTAAATTACATTTAAAGATGAACATCTACCGTACAGAAAACATAAAACACAGCACGCTTCCATTAAAAAGAAGAAAGAGCTAATGCTATTTAAGAAAGTAAATGCTGTTATTGTGTGTAGTGCGAATCATAAGAGACACACACAAGCACACTCTAGGAAAAGTGCAAAGTTTTAAACGTTACTGAAATTAGTAGAATATTTTTTTAATTATTGTAATTTAAAGAAAGAATGGTAAATATCACGACCGAGTTTCTTTACGTTGTCTATTACGTACATTTTTTACACCAGTGAACTCAGTTTGTTTCACAACCCAAATTACCGATGTTAAATATATATAAATATTAAAATCGTATCGCCTACATATTCCGCTACAAGCCTACCATCTTCGGGGACAACAATATGACTTTTAAAAAACAATTTCCAACGATAAGCGGTTATTTACCAGGTTCTCCAGTCTTCAGTGGCAACGTTGTTGATGTTAAGTATGAAAGATACAACTTATTCAGGTCTTTGATAAAGCATAGTTAAAATATGATTAAAATATTTCTTAAGTAATGAAGTATAATATACACAAAGCAGAATACTACAATATCCTGATGCCACTGACACATGACACAGCAAAAGAACAACGACCCGATCCACTTTGGACTGAGATACCCACCACAGACCTGAACATACGGTGCCACTTTACTAGACGTTTCCACTAACAAACGCAGTAACAGCAATTCCACTACGTTTATATCATATTTAATTATGTAAGAAATGTTTTATCAAATTTTAACTAAGTTTTTGAAGACCTGTAAAATTTGTACGCTTATATTTAATGAATATATACAACGAAGCTACTTAAGATTGAAGAATCTTGTAAATAACAGCTAACAATTGGCAACTGGCTTCTGACACTGACATTGCTTTCCATGAATTGTACACTTGTACCGGGACATGTCGGAGGTATGCTTTTAATATTTATACATAATTAACATTGTTCATTTGTTTGGTGAAATAAACTGAGTACATTGATCCTGACGAAGATTTAAATTATATTTTGTTGCGTTCCATATTCTTGAATTAGTGTTATAATCTGTGCTGCATGAACTGGCAGTATTAGATAAATAAGGTAAAGACATCTTTCTGCTTAATGACACAACATATCATTAAAATGTATGGCGGCGCGGAAGTACAAATCCACGCATTTCTAACAACGCTTTAGGTGGAGGTAAATGGTCAGCTTTATTTCTGCGCGTTGTGCCCCACGTACTCACTGGACAGGTCATTGTGTTAAATCCTTAATGTGTCTGGACGTTCTGGTTGAGACAAAAAGTCATACTTTCTTGGAAGTTGAAGTACGAATTCCTGGTCATCAAGAACTTGGTCTAGTCACTACTCTGAATGAACCATCCAGGTTTCTAACACTATCGGAATGGAATTAAATTGGGACATAAGAATTTGAGTATTTCCGTTTATGAGAATTTTCCAAATTGATTTCTTCTCATCAGGTTTCCTGTTAAAACTGTGTGTTTTTCACCTTTCGCTTTTAAAATATTCCTTGACGTGATTGTCGTCATGATGTGCGGCGATAAGTGTAACCTATGAAGCCTTGTACGACGCGATTTTCCTCAAAGGCCTTTCAATTTCCTTCCATTCGGTCCAAATATTTTTCTTAGCGCTCCGTTTCATACACCCTAAACAAATATTCTTCCTATTGTGTAAGAACAAGTAACGTACCAATAGAAAGCATTTAATATTGTATTTAATTTTAAACTGTCGTTTTTAGGTACGAGGCTGGAAAGTAGAAGATTATGAATTGTAGGGTAGCAACAGTTCTAAGAATTCATTATGCCCCTAACGTATTCGTGAATGTAACTTTAGCTTTCTAGCGTCATTCCCAGGTACATGAACTTCGCCAAACTTTCTAAGAATTTCGTTTGCAGTTTATTTAAAGGGGCTTTCACTTACTTAAAATTCACGGCGTCGAGTTTTGGAATGATCTAGAGAATAATGAAATGCAAAGGATGCGAGAAGACGAGGACGCAACCAAATCGAGGTTCTTTCCCGGTACATGCCGGGAGAAACCGAACAATAAGGATAAACCCCACTTGACAGTACCGAGATTCGAAGTATCTACCTCCTGTGCGTTTTTCCTTGAGATGGGAAATAACGGAAACCTGTCTTTAGCGGAAATATTTTAAGAGTCCCGAAGATGTGAAATCCCGAAAATCCAAACTTCAAGTACCCGTACAGAAAGGAACCTGTCGACAAAGAAAAAATCCGATCCCTTGCCGTTCCATTAGACGGAGGTTCAATGTACATGTGTCTCTGCTCTGCGCACGTTTTTACACAGGTCCTGTCTAGTACCTAGCTGAACTGCTCTCTTATTATCCCTCTAAAGTAAAGTTGTCCCTGTGCAGTCCATAAAAACGTGTGTCGTAATGGAGGTACAGCTCCACTCGTTCCTAATTTTGGTACTAGATGAAGGGCTGTCACCTTCATTCTCTGGCCGTTTTATCTCACATAAAAGGAGTTTGGGTGGGCCCCATAACTAGTCTGGTCCTTTTGTTCTTTTCCTTAAGTGTGTTCCTTTAAGAAGCTGACAGTTGTTAAGATTCCACGGCACAAGTAACGAACGAACGAATGAGCAAAGAACACTGGTGGAATGATTTGGACATGGGAAAAAAGCAGTGTTCGGAGGAAAAACCCGACCCCAGTGCCATTTTGCCTAACACATATCCCACATGATTGGACAGGAATTGAACCCGGGCCTCCTAGGTGAGAAACCGGCGAATAGCCGCCAGAGCTGTGGCAAGACCTGGATACTGACAAGTAGACAAAAAAATCTACTGGCATTGTCAGGAAGCAAACCACGATTCTTCGATGGTCCAGCCCGTAACCTAGTGAACTACACGTAACGTTAACACAGCTCCTTTCGTGATGTTAAGAAAATAAGTCATTAATATTTGCTGCTGCTGAATATTCAAACGAGCGCAGTATTTCTGGATTCACACAAATTGTGAGACTGCAGACAAGTTTCTCTCATCGTGTCCACGCACATGGGTGACCCCTGAAGTAGTACGGTTTGGGTGGGGATCTGTATGAAGCACTGAGGTCGGGTATAAATTGGTTGGTTTACCGCACTCATTCATGCTTAACGGCTACGGGGTTGGCCAGGTGGTGGACGCAGAACGTCATATGACATTGCGGTACGCAGATGTCAACATGTTTGGACGACCAATAGTATATCACTTCGGTAGAGTTTATAAATTATTTTAGTATTTACCCACACGTGCAATGTCGACTGCTTGCGTGTGAGCCACACGATAATTGCTGTTTGCGTTAAAGAAGATCTGGAGGACATTATGGGATTTTTTTATATCTTACTTCGTTTATTTTATTCAGTAAATCAGACTAACGTTGGAGGAAGAATACGAACGAATATTTATTAGTTGAGTTAACAATGCAGCATTACTAACAGCCTGCTAAATCGTTATCGTGCAGTGAGCAGCCCTTAAGGAATTGTCCATTAATGTAAACTTTTGAGCGCAGCGTCGACATATTTCTTGTCATTTACAATACTACTCACTCTGTCTCTCCTCCAGAACGGCGGTGAATGATGAATTGCATGGAATTTGGAAGGGAAAGACTGAGAAAATGAACGAATAACTTCAGTCAGCATAACCCGTGTCCTGACATATTAAACCCCTAACCGTTAGATACGAGTCTGAAGTGTTGCCGCTGCACCAGACTGCTCGGTTAGGTCAATCATGACACAGGCCTAATTGACAACTGTGTTAATTCATTCTCGATGAACTGCTAGACGAGGCCGAGGAGAATACCTGAACTCAAAGGAAAGCATGGGAATGATTGGTACAGAAATCTTAATATCAGAAGCCTCGTAATTATTACTCTTTACTCAATATGGGATGAATAAATGAAGGAACATAACAAGTGTGGAGCTTGTGGTACGTAGCAATAGGATGCCAGTTCATGCCAAACATTTGTAGAAGAAAGTGAAATGAAAAGACAGCTTGGAAGCGTAAATATGTACTGGATGTTAATATTAAAATGAATCTTACGCAATGAATGTGCATTGTGGAGTGGATTCGTCAGTCAAGTGAGAGTTACTCCGGAAAGCAGTACATTCGGGCTTCATAAAAGACGCTGCATTACATATTCAGTGACTACGCTTCGATAAGGGCACTTTAAATGTTATTTAAATATATCATGAGTAGATATGATATTCTAATTCATAAGTGTCTACAACACTGCAACCATATATTATTCTCATTCATAAGTGTCTACAATATTGCAACCAAACACTGCTAATATTTTAACTGTTTTGTAAAGAAATGGTTGTTGTTTAATATAAGAATCGCGCGGAAAAAATATAAAAAATATTTTACTTCGAACCAGACAGCCAAATATTAACTGTGGTACTTGAAAGAGTTAAGAGGGGACGATATAAAAATATTTCGAAGTTTTGTTGGTACCTGCAAAAAAAACCATGCATCGATTATAGAGTTAATTTTGGTTAAGGACTTTTGTGCAAATTGCCGTTTTTATTCGGAAAACAAGTGGAACTAATACGTACTCGCTTTAGAAAAAATCTGGAGTTTTCTAACGTTAAACATGTTAGTATGTGACAAGGAATGTAAGAGATTTTTGATAATTTTGACACATTCTTTTTTAAAAATTAATAAACAAGTAATTGCACTGTTAATTTAAATTTCAACACATTTCAATATATTTATTTTTGGTAAAATTAAGAAAAGTATTCTGATTCATTTTTGGTTTGCAAATAAAGCTACAAGGCACAAAAACGATAATAAGCTTATGTTCTGTCCAGGATGATTCATTTTCAAAACGTTCTCGCTGAACTGGAACTCTTGAAGCTGCAGACATGTGTTGTTCCATGAACGTCAATCATTCTCCAATTAATTTCAAAGTATTGGGTGTGCTGTGTGTTACTTTAAACACACACATACCCGAAAAATTCAACTCATGCAGATAATTATACTCCAAATTCCAATTACAGCCCGTCATAATGTATAACGTGTGGATATCGTATCATAATGCACAAAGTGACTGGGACAGGAACTACTGATCCAACAATTCGCTCTAAGACACACAAATAAAGTGTACTTACGAATCAGTTCATAATCCAAGCTTCAATTAAATATGTCAGTCACCCCCCCCCCCCAGATTCGAGGCACACTTTGCCCTTCAGCAGCGGTTACTATTGTTTTTATAAAAGAAGGTATGCTTTTTGGTGTTTTTGGTTGC
>Ga0123354_10009387_pt1 | contig 14972 bp, 6 predicted proteins | sample TergutLab28metaG_2_FD_97872 | JGI IMG/M metagenome (GOLD analysis project Ga0123354, IMG submission 97872) | Labiotermes labralis P4 segment gut microbial communities from Petit-Saut dam, French Guiana - Lab288 P4 | ecosystem: Host-associated > Arthropoda: Insects > Digestive system > Gut ...
GAGCCACGAGCTGGGGGCGGCCGTGGGGGTAGATGCCGGCGCGGGGATCATCAAGAGCTCGGCCGAGAAGATCATGAAGACTTCGCTCGAACTGGGCGGCAAGGCTCCGGCCATCGTCTTCCCGGATGCTGACATCGATCTGGCCGTCAAGGGCGTGACCGATTCCCGGCTGATCTTCTCCGGCCAGGTCTGCAACTGCGCCGAGCGGGCGTACGTCCACGCCGACATCTACGACGAGTTCATGACCAAGCTCAAGGCTTCCTTCGAAGCGGCGAACCTGGGCGATCCGGCGGCCGATGGCGTGACCTATTCCACCCAGGTCGACAAGGCCCAGTTGGATAAGGTCACCGGCATGGTCGACCGGGCCAAGGCGGCGGGCGCCGAGGTCGTCACCGGCGGCCAGGCGGCCGACAAGGGTACGGGCTACTTCTACGCCCCGACCATCCTGACGGGCGTCGAGCAATCCTCCGAGATCGTCCAGAAAGAGGTCTTCGGACCCGTTCTGCCGGTCATCCGCTGGAGTGACTACGACGAGGTCATGGCGATGGCCAACGATTGCGAGTACGGGCTGACATCCTCGGTGTTCACCCGCAGCGTCAACACCGTGATGCAGGCCCAGAAGGACCTGAACTTCGGCGAGACGTACGTCAACCGCGAGCACTTCGAAGGTATCCAGGGCTTCCACGCCGGGTGGCGCAAGTCTGGTATCGGCGGCGCGGACGGCAAGCACGGTCTGTACGAATACCTGCAGTCCCAGGCCCTGTACGTCAGGTACTGAGCCTTCATACGGCTAATTCTCCGAGAGGCGGTTCGCTTGTGTGCGGACCGCCCCTCGGCGTATTGAGGCGTCCGCGCAACCTATGATGGGATTATCCTACGGCGCCTCAACCGCATCGCATCATTCCACAGCATCATGTCATGACGCAATGCTATGATGCAGGCATGCGTACAACACTGACCTTGTCGGCCAGGGTTCATCAGGAGTTGGTCGCCTTGGCCAAGTATCGTCAGAAGTCCCTGTCCGAAACCGCGAATGACCTGCTGTTTGAGCGCCTTTTCGTGAGAGAACTGACCGATGGGATCTTCATCGAGCCCGAGACGGGCTGGCCGCTGGTCAGCCTGGGACGACCGCTCACGAGTGAGGACGTTGCAGCCCTGACTGATGAGGACGACTGATGCGTTACCTACTTGACGCCAATGTCCTCATCGCCCGAACGGTGCCCGACCACGTCCACCACGACCGCTGCCGTTTCTGGCTTCGGGGCGTTGACCACATCGCGGCTTGCCCGATCACGGAAGGCGCCCTAGCCCGGTACTTGGTGAACACCGGCACTTCCGCGGCCCAGGCCGTGGCAGTAATCCATTCCCTCGCCAAGATGCCGGCGTACGAGTTCTGGCCAGACACTCTGTCATACGGCGACGCCGATCTCAGGCGCGTAACGGGCTACAAACAGGTGACGGACGCGTACCTCGCGAACCTGGTCCAGACTCACCGCGACAGCCAACTCGCCACACTGGACGAGGGCCTGGCGACGCTGTACCCCGACGACGTGCTGCTCATCCCAGAGCTGCCCAGCACCCCGAGCTAGCCCCTCTTCGTACCGCGAGCGGTCTTCGGGGGCGTCATCGGTCCCAGGTCGCCGCCCAGTACCCAGTTCTCGACCTCGGGCATGTCCTCCAGGTGCTCGACGATGTACTCGGCGTGCTTGTCCAACATCCGCTCGCAGTACTGATAGAGCTCGTGGGCGCCCGCCGGTTTGCGAGCCGCGTTGTTGAGGCAATCCATCACCAGGTGATAGCGGTCCACCTTGTTGCGTACCACCATGTCGAAGGGCGTGGTGGTTGTGCCCTGCTCGACGAAGCCGCGCGCCCGGAACCGGTCGGCGTCGGGACGGCCGTGTACCAACTGATGGATCGCGCCGGGGAAACCGTGGAACGCGAACACGACGTCGATGTCGTCGGTGAAGGTGTCGGTGAAAGCCTGGGCGCTCATGCCGTGGGGATGGTCCTTGGGCCGGTACAGCGTCATCAGATCGACCACGTTGACCAGCCGTACGTTCATGCCCGGCAGATAGGCCTTCAACAGTTCGGCCGCCGCCACCGCCTCCATCGTGACCACGTCGCCGGCACAGGCCAGGACGATGTCAGGCCGGCCCTGACCGAGGCCCTCGGTCCCAGCCCACTCCCAGATCCCGTACCCGCACGTGCAGTGATCGATGGCCTCGTCCATCGTCAACCACTGCGGCTGCGGCTGCTTGTCCTGCACGATCAGGTTGACGTAATTACGCGACTTGAGGCAGTGGTCCACCACCTCGACCAGGCAGTTGGCGTCCGGCGGCATGTAGATCCGGCTCACATCTCCTCGCATGTTCAAGACGACCTGGACCAGCATCGGCGACTGGTGGGAGAAACCGTTGTGGTCGTTGCGCCAGCACGTCGACGACAACAGGATATTCGTGCTCGGTACCTTCGCCCGCCACTGCAGGTGGTTGGCCTCCTCCAGCCACTTGGCCTGTTGCATGGTCATCGACGCGCTCACCATGGCGAAAGCCTCGTACGTGGCGAACATGCCATGCCGCCCGGTCAGGGTGTAGCCGTCGAGCCAGCCGTGGCAGTTGTGCTCGCTGAGCACCTCCATCACGCGCCCGTCGGGACCGATCTGCACATCGATGGCATTGACCGGCTCCATGAACGCCCGGTCGGACACCTCGAAGACCGCGCCCAACCGGTTGGAGTTCGTCTCGTCGGGGCAGAACAAACGGAAGTTGTGGGGATTGCGGGTGTAGATGTCGCGCAGGTACTCGCCCAACTGGCGAGTGGACTCCAGCCGCGTCGTCGCGCGGGTCGCTTCAGTCACCGCCGCGCCGTACGCCCGGTAGTCGGGCAGGTCCAGGTCCTCGATCAGCAGGCCGCCATTGGCGTGGGGCGAGGCGCTCATCCGCTTCAGCCCGGCCGGGTTGTTCGACCGGACCAGTTCGGTGGGCGAACCGTCCGAGTTGAACAACTCAGCGATCCGGTACGAGCGCAGCCAGTCTTCGAGCATCCGCAGGTGGTCGGGGTTTTCCTTGACCCCGGCCAGCGGTACTTGGTGGGCGCGCCAGGTACCTTCGACCACCTCGCCGTCGACCAGTTTGGGGCCGGTCCAGCCCTTCGGGCTGCGCAGGATGATCATCGGCCAGGTCGGCATCGTCTCCCCCCGACGGCCCTCCGGCGCGTCGCCCGCCCGGGCCTCAGCCTGGATCTGGCGGATGCGCGTCCAGGCGTACGCCAGGGTGTTGGCGAAGCGTTCGTGCATCCAGGGCAGGTCGTCGCCCTCGACCCAGAGCACCTCGTAGCCGTGTCCCTCGAAAATCTCCTGAACCTCGACCGGGTCCTTGCGCGCCAGCACGGTCGGACCCGCGATCTTGGCCCCGTTCAGGTGGAGGATGGGCAAAACGGCGCCGTCGTGACGGGGGTTGAGGAAGGAGATCCCCTTCCAGCCCCCCTCCAGCGGACCGGTTTCGGCCTCGCCGTCCCCGACCACCGCGACCACCAGCAGATCCGGATTGTCGAAGGCCGCGCCGAAGGCGTGGCTCAGGGCGTACCCGAGTTCGCCGCCCTCATGGATCGAGCCCGGCGTCGTGACGGACGCGTGCGAGGGTATCCCACCTGGTGCGGAGAACTGCCGGAACATCGCCCGCAGCCCCTCGTCGTCCTGGGTGATCCGGGGGAAGACCTCGGAATAGTAGCCTTCGAGGTACGATGCCGCGACCAGCGCCGGTCCGCCGTGTCCAGGCCCGGCGATGTACAAGCAGTCCTGGCCGGTTTCCCGGATCAACCGGTTGAGATGGGCGTAGATGAATCCCAGCCCGGCCGAGGTACCCCAGTGACCGAGCAGCCGAGGTTTGATATCGTCTGGGACGAGCGGACGGCGCAGGAGCGGGTTGTCCTTCAGGTAAATTTGGCCAACGGTCAGATAGTTACAAGCACGCCACCAGGCATCGATCTTGTCGATCTCCGGCTTGGTTAGAGGAGCAAGTGAGACAGTCACGTCTTAACGCTAGCAGGAAGGACGCAAGCCGGAGCCGCTTCTACCGGCGTACGCGCAAGCGCAGACCCGCGAAGACAGCGCCAAGTCCCAAGCAGACCACGGCCAAGAGCACCCACCCGGTCGGCGTCCCGGCGGCGGACCCACCGGTCTTGACCTGCTCGGAACCGGACCCCGTCGAACTCGCCGTCGGCGAACCAGTCGGGTTGACCGTTGGACTGCCGGCCGTCACCGTGAAGGCCGCCGTGTGAATGCCCGACACCGACCCGTCCAACGTGACCGTATGGGCAGCCGCCTCGAAATCGGCCGGTACGCTGAACACCACCGGCGGCAACGACCCATCGGCCCTTGCCGTCACCGAACCGAGATCCACCACCTGGGACTGCACCGTTTCGTGAACGGTCTCCCCCGGTACCCAGCCATCGCCGGTAATCGTCAGTACGCCACCCTGGGCGACCGCCGACAAACTGAGAACGATGCCAGCAGTCCCACCCGAAGGAGACTGACTCGGGGTCTCAGACGGAGATTCGCTGGGCGTTCCCGACGGGGTTTGGCTCGGCGACTCCGATGGAGACTGACTCGGCGTCTCAGACGGGGACTGACTCGGAGACTCGCTCGGTGTCTGAGAAGGCGATTGGCTAGGCGTTTGAGACGGCGACTGAGTCGGCGACTGGCTAGGCGACTCAGACGGAGACCCGCTGGGCGTTCCCGACGGGGTTTGACTCGGTGACTCCGATGGAGACTGACTCGGATTCTCGGACGGCGTCTGACTCGGAGACTCAGACGGGGTCTGACTAGGAGTCTCAGACGGAGACTGAGACGGAGACTGACTCGGAGACTCGCTCGGTGCCTGAGAAGGCGATTGACTAGGCGATTGAGACGGCGACTGCGTCGGAGACTGGCTCGGTGTCTGAGACGGAGACTGGCTCGGAGTCTCGGACGGCGTCTGACTCGGAGTCTGACTCGGCGATTGGCTAGGAGTCTCAGACGGTGTCTGCGAAGGAGACTCACTCGGAACTTGCGAAGGCGTCTGGCTCGGAGATCCGCTTGGAGACTGACTTGGAGTCTGGCTCGGCAGCTCGGACGGCGTCTGAGAAGGGGTCTGACTCGGAGTCTGGGACGGCGTCTCAGACGGTGTCCCACTCGGGGTCTCAGACGGAGACTGGCTCGGGGACTGTGACGGAGTCTGCGAAGGCGACTGAGACGGAGTCTCGGTCGGCACGACGCCCAGGAAGGTCACGGTGATGGGCAGACCCTGCGGCTGACCATCGTACATACCCTGGACACTGTACGTACCCGGCGTGGCCGAGGTCAAAGTGGCAGACTGGCCATCGGCCGCCATCGTGACAGTCACACCAGCCGGGGTCACCCGCAGCCCCGCGAGCGCCGGGCTGACCCGAGCGCAGGTTGGCGTCGTCAAGTTAAGGTGAACTGTCACACCAGATGTGCCGTCAGCCGACGCCGACGAAGAATCAGCCACGACCACCGAACTCGGCGACGGGGTACACGGCACCGGTGGAAGCAGCAGCGTACCCGTACCGGGGGCCGAGGCCACCTTTCCCGTCGCGTCGTACGCGACGGCGGTGATCGGTTCTGGCGCGTTCCCCGGCCATGTAGCAAGCCAGGCCGCCGATGGCGCACACTGCCAAGCACCGGCCGCATCCACGCTCGCGGAACAGATCACGCTGCCAGCCGAGTCGAACACCGTGACCGTCGCGGCCGGCGACTGAGCCGTACCGCTGACCTCGCCCGGAGACGCCGACGAAATCACCGGCGCGGGTACGGTCGGCACCGGATCGAAAACCAACGTCACCGGCGAGCCGTCAACGGGCGCAGTCGTGGCACCCACCGCATCCAGGAAGCTGACCGGGACGTCGTAGCGTCCGGCCGTACCCGCCGTGAACGTCACCTGATACGTCCCGTCCTGGTTATCGACCACCGTCGCTTTGACCGCGTCGTTGCCGAACACGAACCGCGCAGCCAACCCGGCCACACCTTGGCCCTGGCCATCGGTGGCGACGATCTGCGCCACCCAGGCATCGTGGCCATCGGCCAGGACCGTGTTGCCGGTCGCCGGAACCGGAGCCAGAATCGAGACGGCCGGGGCGGCCGGCGGAACCGGTACGAAGGCGATCGTCACGGGCTGGCCCACCATGGCGCCATTGCTCGTCGCCGTCACCTCGACCGTCTCCGCCACTTCGTCGGTGATGGTCACCTGGACCACACCAGTCTGATCCGACGACGCCGGATTGGCCGACACCTTCGCCGAACCGGTCACCGTGAAGTCCACCGGCACACCCGGCGTACCACCGCACACCGTGCCGAACCAGATAGAAGCGGTGTACGACTGCTGGCCATCGGCAGCCACCGGAGACGGCGTACCACCGGGTGCCGCACCCACGTCAACCGTCGGCACAATCGCCAAACCCGGCGGCGCGGGCGGCGTCGGGTTTGGCTGAACGACCAGCGTCACCGTCGCCGGCGAATCCTTGATCTCCACCGGCGCGCCATCCACCACCACCGAGGCATGAACCTTCGGCGCAGCCATGGAGCCGACCGACTGGGACGAATCCCTTGTCACGGTCGCCGTGGCCACACCCTGATCGTTCGTCAAAACCGGATCGGCCGGCACTGTCAACGGCGCATCCGCCGTGAACGTCACCGGTACATTCGCCATCGGCTGGCCGTCGGTACCTACCACTGTCGCCGTCGCCGTAATCGACGCCGGATCGTCCCCATGCTGTACCCCGGTACACGGCTCCGTGTACGCCACCACCATCGTGTCAGCCGACAACGTCAACGCCGACTGCGCTGGATCCACCACCGGCGAAATCGGTACGAAGGTCACCGTCACCGGATCGGCCGAGGTGGCCGACGGGCCGAAAGTCGCGCCGACGCTGACCGTCCCCGCCACCATGCTGGACAGGTACGTCGTCGCCACACCCTGGTCATTCGTCGCCGTCGACGTCGTATCCACCGTGGCCTGTCCGCTCAGTACCGAGAACGTCACCGGCACGCCGGACAGCAAGCTGCCGTCCTCCCCCGCCACCGTCAGCGTCACATTCGTACCCTGGCCGGTCGTGACCCGTGACGCGTCCGCTCTCAGTACCGCGTGGAGGGACACCGCCGGAATGGGCAGGAAGGTGAACGGTACCGCCGGGCTGGCCGCCGTACCGATGACCGTCGTGCCCTGCCAGGTCAGCGCCGTCGTGTAGTCGCCCGCGAAGATCGAGGTCAGAGTCGCGGTGTAGGTGCCATCCTGGTGATCGGTCCAGCCGGAAACCTGGACATCGGTAGACGACGGCACCAGCTTGAGCTGGGTGGTGTCGGCCCCGATGACCGGGTGAGCGTCGGCGTCAACCAGGGTCACGGTCGCCTGAATCGGCTGCTCGACCGTCTGGGTGCTGCGGTCGAGCGCCAGGCCGATGTGCGCGGGGTCGGCGACGCAGTCGGACGACAACTGGAAGACGATCTGAACCGGCGCGTTGAGTAACTCGGTGTCATCGCCCGCCAGCGTGGCGGACACGTAGGAGATTTGGCTGGACTGGTGGGAGGTAGTCGTCACCTGGAGGGTGGCGGTCCCGTCCGGTCCGGTGGTCACCGAGACCGGTGTGCCGCCGTCGACGGTGAAGAGTACGGTGGCCCCAGGTACCGCGAAGCCGTCGGCGTCCTGGACCGTGGCCGTCACCGGGGCGGCCGGCGAGGTACCGGTACACCCCTGGGTAACGTCCTGGACCGTCGGCGTCAGAGCCGAATTGGCGGCCGACGGAACGTACCCGACGAACGAAATGGCCTGGGTACCGATCTCGACGGGTGGCCCGTCAGTCGAACCAGCCGCCCCGTACGATGCCACAACCGCGTAGTTACCGGGCCGGGTCGAGGTCACGGTCGCGCTATAGGTACCAACCGGGTTTTCGGCGATGTCCGACACCTTGACGTAGGGATCCAGCGGGTTGAGGCTGGCGTCGGCGGTCGTCGGCGTGAAGCTCAGCCCCGCCGGATCGGGCAACGACACCGCCGCGCCCGTCTCATCGGTGGCCTCGACCGTGACGGTCCACGAGTCCACACCGTCGGCCTTGACCCAGTCCGCACCCGCGGTACGGCTGGCGCCGAACAACAGATTCAGCGCGGGCGCCGGGTTGAAGGTGACATCGGTCGAGCCTGACGCACCGCCGGCTGCTACGGTCACCGTCACGGTCTCGGCGACCATGTCCGTCAACGGGAACTGAACCTGCCCATTGGCGTCGGTGGATGTCGGCGGGGTGACCGGGGCACCAGCGGCATCGGCGATCTGGGACGAGCCGCCGTGGGTGATCGTCACCGGGGTGCTCGCCATCGGTTGCCCAGTCCCATCTGTCACGGTCGCCGTCACCGTCGTGACGTCCCCGACGAACTGCGGGCTTGGGCTTGCCCCCACGGTCACCGTCGGCGTGAGTCCGCCCATTGCATTCAAAAACTGAATCCGGCCCGGCGACCCAGACAACACAGTCGAATCAGACAACTGGGCCGACACGTCAACATCCTCCACGTTCGGACTCGTCACCGTCACCCGCGCCACACCATCCGAACCCGTCGCCACGATGATCGACTGCCCACTCGTCGAATCGACAGGATCAGCCAAAACACCGCTCCCAGTCACACCGAAAGTCACCAGCACACCCGGCACCGGAGCACCGCTACCATCCACCACCGTCGCTGACACATCCACCGTATCCCCTACCGTCGCAGCCACCCCCGGCACCGACAACACACCCGACAACACCGGAGACGGCGTAGGCGCCGTGTAGGTCACACCGGTCGGGGTCAGGCTGGTGACGCTGCCCGGGTCGAGGGTCATCTGGACCTGGATGTCAGCGGCCACCGCGTCCGCGATCTGCTGATCGCCGCCGGCCTGGACGATGCTGTTGAGGACACCCTGGGAGTTGGCCAGCATGCCGGCCTGGGCGTCGCTGCTGAGGGGATCGAACGTGACCGTGATCCCGCCACTGGTCGTCGGGTTGGCCAGCACTCCATCGAGCATGGCGACGATCGCATTATTGGCCGGACCGTTGACTTCACCGTTGGCGACCCACTGGTCGAAGACGGTGACGGCGACGTCAGCCATCGAACTGGCACCCGCTAGTCCGGCTAAGCTCGGCAACTGTTGCGCCGCCTGGAGCACGTCGGCCGGTACGACCGCAGTCAGGGGTTGGTCGGCCAAGCGGCCCGACACCACTGGCGAAGCGAACGTGAATTCGTGAAGCCACGAGGCCGCTACCAGCGACTGGGGATCGATCGAAACCGTACCACCCGGTGCCAGCGCCTGACCAACGGCGTACGCGAAGCTGTACGGAACCGGCGAACTCAACGGAATCGTCTCCTGCTGGAGCTGGTCGACCAGCGAACTGACTGGCAAGGTCGTTATTGAGGCAACCTGGCTCTCGATGGAGGACTGGACTTGCGAGGCGACGAATCCCATCAGGATGGCCGAGGTCCCCGGATCTGGTGTGCCTGTCACCACTGGCCCAGTCGGTCCCCAGGCCACGGTCAGCGCGCCGTCCACCCCGCTGCCAGCGGTCCGGCCCGTCCACGTCGTACCGTTCAACCAGGCGTAGACCTGGTCGGTGGTCACGGACACCGCGTCGTCTTCGCGCCCCGTGGCCATTCCGATGTTCGTCGCCTGAATCGTACCGTTGACGGAACCCAGGGCATCGCCCACCGCGTACCCCACCGTCGTGGTGGTGGCATCGGCGGTGAGGCTCACCGAGGCCGTACCGTCGCCGTTCAGCGTGGTCGTCGCCTGGTTGGCCGCCCCGGCCGGAATCGTCGTATCGGTGATCGGCCCGGCACCGGCCGGGTCGATGCCCTGACCGCTCAGCCAGGTGTCGATGTCCCCGCCGGACTGCGAATCCACGTACCCGGAGATCCCGCCCAGATCGGCCAGCGTGCCGATGGCGGGCGATTGCAAGAGGAAAGCCGTACTGGCAGGGCCGGTCCCGTCACTGGCCGCCGGCGCTCCCTGGGAAGTCAGGATCGACGCCGCCGACCCGGTGACCATCAATGCGACCGCCAATCCGGCAAAACCAAACCGGCGCACACGCGACACAGACATACCCGCCCCTTTCGCCAGGGTTCATTCCCTGCTTCAGGACACCCGGGTGCACCACACACGCCCCGGACCACCCCCATGGCTGTAGCTATCCTAGCGCAAGCGCCGATCGTTGTCGTGTCATTCCGGAATCTAAACTCGGGATGGTTAGTGGCGCCGCCCCGTCCGCCGGACCGTGTGCCGTTCGCCGCCGTCGGCCGGCGCCTGGGTGTCGACGGGCTCGTCGAACCGCATGTGGCCCATCCCGTCGCAGGTCTCGCAGACCTTGGTGAAGGCCTCGGCCAGTCCCGTACCCACTTTCTTGCGGGTCAGTTGGACCAAGCCGAGCGACGTGACTTCGGAAACCTGGTGACGGGTACGGTCACGGCCCAGGCATTCCACCAGCCGCCGCAACAGCAACTCCCGGTTGGACGGCAACACCATGTCGATGAAATCGACGATGATGATCCCGCCGATATCCCGCAGGCGAAGTTGCCGGACGATCTCCTCGGCGGCTTCCAGGTTATTAGATGTCACTGTGGCTTCGAGGTTACCGCCGGCCCCGGTGAACTTACCGGTGTTGACGTCGATGACCGTCATGGCCTCGGTACGATCGATCACCAACGAGCCGCCAGAGGGCAGGTAGACCTTGCGGTCGAGGGCCTTGGCAATCTGCTCGTCGATGCGGTACTGCGCGAACAGGTCGCCCGATTCCTCGCGGCTCCAGTGCTGAATGCGATCGGCCAAATGCGGTGCGACGTGCTTGACGTAGGCGTCGACCGTCTCGTACGCATCCTCCATACCGCCGTGGCCGTCCACGATCAGGGCCGAGAAATCTTCGGTGAACAGATCGCGGACGATCCGCATCGTCAGATCGGGCTCGGCGTAGAGCAACTGCGGCACCTGCTTGCCGGTGGTCTTCTTCTCGATGACCTCCCACTGCGCTTTGAGCCGGTTGACATCGTGGACCAGTTCCTCTTCCGACGCGCCTTCCGCGGCCGTCCGGATCACCACGGACGCCGTCTCGCCCACCAGCGATTCCAAGATCGTCTTGAGGCGATTCCGCTCGGTTTCGCTCAACTTCCGCGAAATTCCCGAAATGTGGCCCTTCGGCGCGTACACGACGTACCGGCCGGGAATCGAGATGTGCGAGGTCAGGCGAGCGCCCTTGGCACCGACCGGATCCTTGGACACCTGGACGACCACCAGTTGCCCGGCGGAAAAGACGTCTTCGATCTTGCGATTCTGTCCGCCATCGCCGAAGGAATCCCAGTCCACTTCCCCGGCGTAGAGGACGGCGTTGCGGCCACGGCCGATGTCGATGAAAGCGGCTTCCATCCCCGGCAGGACGTTTTGGACCTTGCCCAGGTAGATGTTGCCGATCAACGAGGTCGCCGACGCGCGATCGACGTAATGCTCGACCAGGATGCCATCCTCGACCACCGCGATCTGGGAATAGTCTTCCTTCTGGCGGATGAGCATCTTGCGCTCGACCGACTCACGCCGGGCCAGGAACTCCGCCTCGGACAGGATCTGGGACCGCCGGCGCGACGCCGCCCGTCCTTCCCGGCGGCGCTGCTTCTTGGCCTCGACCCGGGTCGATCCGTCGATCCCGGTTGGGGCACCCGGCTTGGCCGTTCGGGTGGTGGCGTGCGGGTCGCGGACCTTGACCACGACGTCCGTGTCTTCCTCGGTGGTGTCGTCGACATCCTCGCCCCGGCGGCGACGGCGACGGCGCCGGTGGGTCGCGGCATTTTCCACGCCATCGTCCGAGCCATCCTCGTCAGGCTCATCGTCCGCCTCCGGTCCCTCGCCGCCCTCGTCATCCGGCTCTTCCGTACCTTCGAGCGCATCCGGCACGTCGCGACGGCGACGGCGCCCACCCCGGCGGCGACGGCGCCGACGGGCGGGAGTGTCCTCATCCGCCGATTGGAGCTCATCGTCCGCGTCTGCGGTAGTCGCTGCGATCGCCTGGGCCAGGCTGTCCAACACTTCATCGGAACGGGTGTCGTCGGGTGTCGTCCGCAACGCCCGGTCCGTACTCACCCCGCGGGACCGGCCGAGCGCGCCGAGCGCCTCGCCAATCGGATCACCCGGAACGGCTTCGGCGTCCGGGGTGGCCGCTGTCTCTTCCGGATGTACGCTCTCGGATGCCGCCGCAACCGCTTTGCGACGAGGCGCCGGTCTGCGGGTCCGCCCCTTGGGAGCGAAGGATGACACCCGGGGCTCGCCGGCTTCGGCCTCAGGGGAGGCCGCCGGGGGCGGCGTGGGAGGCTGGGGATCGGCCACCGGATCAGGCGTCACCGCCGCTGCCGCATCGGCGGCGGCCTTAGCCCTGGTGGTGGTACGGCGAGCCCGCGTCACGACGGGTTGGGGCTCGGGGATCGCGTCTGCGTTGTTCATCACATCTGCATTGTCATTATCGAGCATGTCTGCTCCTTCTCACTGGAAACACCAGTGCGCCACGCGGGACAAGCCCGCTCACAAGCTTTAGGATCAGCATGAAAACGCCGCGGTCCGACGTACGAGAAGAAGGTCGCGGTCTAAGTTTCCATGCACCCGGGCCACAGGCTGTGGCCCAATCTCTTTTCTATTATGACACACCAGGCGAAGTTTCCCGGCTTTTCGGCCGGGCGTGCCCACCGACCGCGTCGGAAAGCTCGCCCGGATCAGTTGTTCGGATGGGTCAGTTCGCGTACGGCCGCGTACTGCTCTCGCACGACCGGCTCGTAGGCTCCGGAGAAAGTCTCGGCACCGGAGATGGGCCACACCGGCGGCTCTACCTCCCCCGACAACACCCAGGCCGCCTGACGGGCGGCGCCGACGGCGACGTACTCCCCGTCCGGCGGCACGATCACGTCATGGCCGAAAACGCTGGGCGAGATTTGCCTGGTCGACGGCGATTTCGCACCGCCGCCGATGAGGAAAACCCGCTGGGGCGCCAAACCGAGGGCCACCATCGCGTCGAGGCCGTCGGCCTGACAGCACAGCAGGCCTTCGACAAAGGCCCGGGCGATGAGTTGCGGGGTACTGTTCTGCAGCGTCAGGCCGTGCAGCGACGCCGTCGCGTGCGGCTTGTTCGGCGTCCGCTCCCCCTCGAAGTACGGGACGAGCGTCAGCCCGCCGGCACCCGCCGGAGCAGCGAGCGCCATCATCGCCACCTCCTCATAGGACTGGCCGAGTATCCGGGTCGCGGCATCGATGATGCGCGAGGCGTTCAGGGTGCAGGCCAGCGGCAGGTACGCCCCCGTCGCGTCGGCGAAGCCCGCGACCAGACCGGTGGGATCGGCCATCGGTACCGGGCTGATGGCACTCACCACGCCCGACGTCCCGAGCGAGACCGAGACGTCCCCCCCGACCAGGCCGAGCCCGAGCGCGGCTGCGGCATTGTCCCCGGCCCCAGGACCGACCAACGCCCCCCACGGCGTACGCGCAACCGACTCATGAGGTCCGATGACCCGCGGGAGCCGGGGGCGGGTACCGAGTGCCATTTCGAGCAGGTCGAGCCGGTACTCCCCGGTGAAGGGCGACCAGTACCCGGTACCCGAAGCGTCGGAGCGATCGGTGAACAATGCCTCCAGGTCGCCATCGCCGCCGGCGGATTTCGGCCCGTGCCCGGCGATGCGCCAACTCAGCCAATCGTGCGGGAGGCACACGGCGGCGACCCGCGCGGCGTTCTCCGGCTCGTGATCGCGCAACCACCGCAACTTGGTGATGGTCAGCGAGGCCACCAGAACCGATCCGCACGCTTCGGCCCACGCTTTGGCACCCGCCGTACGGTCGGCACCGCCCAGTTCCAGGATCAACTGCTCGGCGGCCTCCGCCGAGCGGGTGTCGTTCCAGAGCAGGGCCGGGCGTACGACCTCGCCGTCGGCGTCCAGGCAGACCATGCCATGCTGCTGCCCGCCGACCGCGATCGCCGCGACGTCCTCCAGGCCCCCGGCCATCTGGACCGCCTCGTGAAAGGCCGTCCACCACAGGTCGGGATGGCACTGGGTACCATCCGGGTGTGCCGCCTTGCCGAACCGTACCTCGGCGCCGGTCTCGGCGTCGCGTACGACTACTTTGCAGGATTGGGTCGATGTGTCGACCCCGGCAACGAGTGCCATAACTCCTCCTTATGAAACTTCTGCCATATGAATCTGCCATATGAAAGGGACATGGGCACCGCTTCAGGAGCCATCATGGCCACCAGCAACAGCGACACCCATGTCCCTTGTCCCCGTAGTGCGCGGGCTTACCCCCTGACAAGCCGATACGCAGCTATAGGCCTAGAGACGGGCGCCCACCACGTACTCGGTGGCGATCTGGTTGAGACGGACGAAGCCGTACCCGCGATCAGCCAACTGATCGGGATCGACATCCTCGAACACCGAGCGATCGGCCAGGAAGGACTCCAGCGACTCCCCCGGTGCCAGCGTCGGCTCAGCCAGGCTGAGCACACCCGCCGACTTCAGCAGATCCTGAGCCTCCGGGTCGGCCCGGAAGGCCTTGGCGCGCTCCTTGAGCAGGAGGTACATCGTCATGTTCGCCTTGGCGGAATCCCAGACTCCCTGCTCGTCCTCGGTCCGGCTGGGCTTGTAGTCGAAGTGGCGGGCGCCGGTGTACATCGGGCCACCGGACGGGAAGCCGTTCTCCAGCAAGTCGACCGTGCCGAACGCGCTCATCAGATCGCCGTGCCCGAACACGAGGTCCTGGTCGTACTTGATGGAGCGCTGGCCGTTGAGGTCGATGTGGAAGAGCTTGCCGCACCACAGCGCCTCCGCGATGCCGGCGGTGTAGTTCAGGCACGCCATCTGCTCGTGGCCGACCTCTGGGTTGAGCCCGACGACGTCGCCGTTGTCGAGCTTGGCGATGAGGGCCCGCGCGTGGCCGACC
>Ga0123354_10009389_pt1 | contig 14970 bp, 8 predicted proteins | sample TergutLab28metaG_2_FD_97872 | JGI IMG/M metagenome (GOLD analysis project Ga0123354, IMG submission 97872) | Labiotermes labralis P4 segment gut microbial communities from Petit-Saut dam, French Guiana - Lab288 P4 | ecosystem: Host-associated > Arthropoda: Insects > Digestive system > Gut ...
AAACTTAAAACCGGGGAAGGAGTCAAACGGGGCCCCGTCGCAAGAGGTGTATTTTTTGACGGGATAATGGCCAACGGGAGGGGGGGGGGGGGGGGGGACTGGGCCGAAGAAGAATAAACTGTGCCAATGTGTGGCTTCAACAAAATGGTGCCATAGCGCACAATGCAAACGAGTCAATGACCATTGTTCGCAACATGTTTCCCGGGCACCTCATTTCCCGTTTCGGAGACGTGCCATGGCCCCCTCGCTCTCCCGATCTTTCAACATGTGATTTTTTTCTTTGGTGGTATTTGAAATCGCGTGTTTACGCTCACAAACCCCGTATGTTGAATGATTTGAAGGAAGCCATCCTTCAGGAAATTCGTCCCATCGATCGTCAGTTGTTGGCCCGTGTCATGGACGATTTTAAAAAAAGGCTTGAAAACTGCATCCAAGAAGACGGGTCGCCATCTTAACGGTATCATTTTTAAAACTTGATCATCTAGTATGGCATGTTTTAAGCTTTAATTTTATATAAATAAATGTGAATTTACTTGGAAAAAACAACTGAGTACTGTTTATTTGAAAGATGTCAGGTTCCCGTGGGTCACCCTGTAGAATTCTTCTCTTCTAATATCTCGTCATGCAAAGCAAGCATCCTAATAATTGCTTCACCAATTGTTGCTGTTCGCTGCTTGGTCCAGTCACCGTCCTCAACGGCCTCGATTCCACCTTCAGTCAGTCCAAGACTCTCAGTCAAATTCAAAACCCTCACGGTCCTGTCCTCAGACTCAGGTTCCTCGACCTCTTCATGGGCTCCTTGCTTCAGAATTTCAGCAGTATGGTCGAACGTCGGTTCCTGACCACGGCATTTCAGTCACTTCAGGATCGTACGTACGAATTTTGTGCACTTGGTTTAACCCATTAAACGCCGAATTAAATCCCATCTGCCATTTGTTGGCATTGTTAAGGGTTCACCATATTCTCCACGTTAGCAGGGTAAGGGTTAAAGTACGGAGTCTGGTGGACAAAAGACGTAGTTGGGGCGATGATTTTTATCTAGAAAGAACTTATCACAGTAGTAGTAGTAGTAGCAGTAAAATACGTACGAGGTGTGTTAGTAGTATCAGTATAGAAAATGATAATAATAAGTGATACCAGTAATAATGGAAGTGACTGGAACCATCTCAAAATCACTCAGACAATACCTGAGCAACATACCAGGAAAGCACGAAATTAAGGAGCTACAAAAAAAAACAGCCGTATTGGGCACTGCAGTGTTAACGTAAAAGTACAAATCATATTTCACAGGCGAAATAACATTACATGTAGCACAAATTGCAAAAAACAGAACGACTGCAACACTATATGCCCTAGAAACACGGTTTGTTTCAGGTATATAACTGTAAATAGTCTGCGTAAAGGATAATAATAATAATAATAATAATTCTATTGACTTATTTGAGTTGTGGACTTAGTATGAGGAGTAATTAAAGGTAGATGAAGATATAAAACAAGATGTAATAGAATAAAAACATTACACGCCATAATGTATAATAAACCAACAATACGGAGATGTAGGTACGAAATGGATGAAATGGAAAAGGAGGAAAAGTAATGGGAATTATCACCATTGGATTTAAAAAGGCTTTCTTCATTCTTAGCAGTACTAGTACATATACAGGGGTGCTAATAAATCCTTAACTCTACCAGGAAGGAAACAAGCTAGTATTTCTCTCAGAGTAGCGTGAACTTCCTTCGGCGCCTTGCGTTGCAGGAAATAAAAACTTGATGACAGCTCGCTTCTCGATGTTGTTGAAATCGCGCGAGTCCCTGACATGCTTCCGAGCTTCCTGGTCGGGCTAATTACTTACCAGCACCCCGGTAGTACAATAGTAGTGCTGGCAGTAGTATTAATGGTACAAATGATATAATTGCAAATCGGAACTTCTTCAGTCAGTTATCACATGTTTGGTTTTCTTACAGGCTCGGTCTAAGCTGCCTAAGAAACGACGCAGGGTACTTCCGGTAGAACAGCCACGCCGGAAGCGAGGAGACGGCGTCATCAATCGACGAATGAATGCCATTAAGCATCACCACCCCGCCATATTTAAGGACGCCTTCGGGAGTGCTAAGATAGGTAATCACCTTGTGCATTCGCTTAACACAACGGCATATTTTGATGCTGTCAGATGACCGTGTGATCAGAATATGTTAGCTGCTTTGACAACCGTGCAGCATGACCGTTGGAAATCGCGTTAGTTTATTATTTGACAAGGAATTTTGCTTAGCTCCACAGAAGTTTCATTGTAATATCCATATTTTGGGTTTATTTTGTACAGGTAATCTGTCTATTCTGGAACACGAGGTGCGTTACAACCCGGAAGGTCGCAGGTTCCATTCCCGATGGTGTCATTAGAATTTTTCATCCACATAATCCTTCCGGCCGCACTATGGCCCTGGGAGTCAACTCAGTCTTTAAGATAAATGCTAACCAGGAATATTTCCTGAGGGATGGGGTAAATGCGGCCGGCGCCTAGGGCTGAGCAACCTTATCACATTCATGTGCCCATTGTCTTGAAATCTGGGAGTCTCTAACCTCCTGGGATCCTCAGGGCCTGTCCAGGCCTGTATAGGGATTGTTTTACCTTAACCTTAACCTTTACCTTTCTGTTCTATGAGCCAGTAGTCGGCACCTATAGCGACTGGCCGGGTCGGGAAGAGAATCCAGCTGGGGGGGAGGGGAGAGATGTTCCGCATCCGTCCAGACGGACCCTGGGTCCCACTCACTGCTGTACAGTGGGTACCGGGTTATTCCCAGAGGCAAAGGGGGCGGTTAGTAGCTTTGACCAGCACAAAGATTAAAGAAAGAGTAGAGCTCTACCTATATTGTCCATCTGTGTCTTCATGGCCTGTTGTAGGATGAATTTTTCTCTGTATTCGAGAAAGTAATATTATTTATTATTATACTTACTTTTACAGTAACTGTCGGTCCGCCTTCTCAAGTTCAAGGACTTGATGGTAGGAGTATGTAAAAACATTTTATCTACAAGACATGGATGAGCGAAGGAGTAAATTTCCCTTCACTAATAAAGTAATATTTTTTTTTATGAGGAGTCAAAAATTTCTTAAAATTCAGAGACGGTGGACTTATGCACTCTATCCTTGTGTGTCCTGGTAGACGCTCTCAAAGATCGGTACACGTATACCAAAATACATGGCGTCACTCTTGGAAGACAGCTATATTTGTAGTCACCTCAAATATGGTATGTGAATATCGCAATATGTACCTAATCTTTATGTGTCTAAATTGTGGGTTTTCCATCCCGTTTTGTGTACGTATAATGGACTATTTTATTGGACCGTCGTTACACAACAATATGGCGCAAGGTTTTTACTATGCATAATAAAAACATTGCACCATATTGTTGTGTAACGACGGTCCAATAAAATATTCCATAATCTTTATGTGTTTTGGTCACTTACATTGATAGTAATTATCTAATTTCCTATAAAGTTTTTGTCAATATGTAGTACTGACTAAGGAAGTCGGTAATTTCCTCACGTTTATTGAGTACCAATTTTCATTTCTGTATTCACAAGCCTCCAGTTTGTTCCTGATCGCAGACAATTCTTATTTTGACGTAAACACCTATGTCTACTATGTGGTTGATTTCCCTGATATTTCCTGGCCAATTTTTTTTTTAATTTCTCATTTTCCTAACACGAGTGCGTTAACATGTCCCACTGATTTAATTAATTGAAGATAAATGCGAAAATAATAAAAATTATAAAGTCCTTCGGCACTTAATTTTATCCATCTTCAGTACTTCTCCACCAATATTCAATATTCATATTACATTCATCTACCACAGACCGTACATAATCTTAGCAGTGGTCAATGTCGTTGAAAAAAAACGCTTCTTCCAATTTCTGTTTCTCTCTCTCTCCTTCTCTCTCACTCTCTCTCTCTCTCTCTCCATTAGTTCTTCACCCCTTTGCATATGAATATTATCGTCACAATACTAGTCCCAAACACTATTAAACTACGGGACAGGAGACCAAGTTCCACACCCACACATTCTATTAAATTTTAATGTTTCGTGGACTGTTCTTGTGCGGACCACCAGTAGAACAAAGCCCTCATGTTGATAAACATTGCCTCCATTCACCTCTTCGTCCGTTTTACATTAAATGCTAGTATTAAAAATTTTGTACCTCAGGTCACCACAATTCCGTACAGCACAGGTTTTCATTTCACAAATGCGGACTGGCCTTAGTCGTTTGTTTCAAAGGACCCTCTGTGTGCACTGCCAGCGTTACGATGGGAAAAACGTGGCAGGAATACAAATTACATGAGCATACAAAGCACAGCAGCTTTCGTCATAAAGCTTCAAAATGAGTGTTAGGAAGTAATTTTTCAATAATGGCAAGGTAGAGTTAGTTCGCAGGAACAAATTCCTCTCATGGGACTGCGGGTCCCGCAATTTTTCGCGTTGTGCTATGAAGGGGACAAAAAAAATCCTGTGATTAACTTTGCTGAGAATTTCACTTCTATAACTAATTAGTTCGGCCTATTACCGTGGTCAAACATGCATGTGCATGGTAGTTTTGACGTCTCCAGTTCTAATCTTGCCGCGGAAATCGGCCGTAATACATGAGGTTTGGTTTACCCTTAATCAGTACCCACAGGAAAAATCCAAATTACTACCTGAAATAATGCCATGACCGGCTCCTTCAACTTTCACTCAGATATATTTTTTTTATGGCACAACTTCCCCAGTGGGCCAAGGCATCCTAATTTTCGAGGATTCTTTATCACCCTCAAACACACCAAACTCGGTAGGACTCCTCTGGGCGAGTGATCAGCCCGTCGCAGATACCTCTACCTAACAACACACAACACTCACAAGAGACACATATTCATGCCTCCGGCTGGATTCGAACCCACAATCACAGCAAGCGAGCGGCCGCAGAACCACGCCTTAGACCGCGCGGCCACTGGGACCTCCGCTCCATTATTCAGTTACAATTCCAAGTTTCGACACTGTATAGTCTGAGCTACGGACAGCCTTTTGTTTGGGTCTTGGTGACCTAATAGACAACACTAAGTGTCTTCGTGACGTACAGTCCTTCGAGACTATTTTCGATGTATGATGCATTTTTCCTGCACAGTATTTACGCGTTTCGTATAATTTACACAAAAGCAGCTAATTTTCCCTTAAAGAGCATTATTTATTTGGAGTTTACCATGAAGGCAGACTGTGTTCTCTGTGGTATGGGAACTGAATATCCTCTACATTTATCTATACACGTTTCACGTAAGAGTCTTGGTAAGAAGCGTCAATGTATTTAGAAAATATACCATACATAACAGAGCATTCAGTTTCGAAAGTTTCTCACAATTTTTCATAGAACCTCAAAGAAGGACCAGAGATTTCAGCCGGACCACTTTAAGAGAGATGCAGACAAGTTGCTGGTGAATGATGCTTTCAGTAGGTGAGGAAAGAAATAATTAATATGCAACCCAGGGAATATGAACTATAGCTTAGGACATAAAAGTTTAGATCTGTTTTCAACAGACTCCTCTCAATCCACGGAGATCCCTAAGGGGTCGTAAAACGACAAAACTCGTCTAGTTTTAAAAATCCTCGAGCTTACAGTTAGATAAGGACTTCACCAGAATCTTCTGGTTTTCTTATACAAACTTCAAAAGTACCGGCATTATATTTGTATACCTAATTGTTTCATTCCGTATTATACGTACCGGTATGTGCTGCTATAGTTAAAACAATAAATATACTACGAATCAGATAATCTGAGGTCGATTCCAATCATGCAGTAATCTTTTATTATTCTGTTTTTCAACCCAGATTCATGTTGCATGTATAAAATAAGTTCTCCTGAGAAAAAACTTTGATGAAGGAAAAAATAACTTAACAAACGATAAGGAGCAGCTTTAGTTTACTTTAAGTAAGCTCAAGTCAAGTTTATTTTTTTATGCATAAGGGATCCAAAAAAATGTGTGTTACAAACTTCCTAAACCGATCTCAATTTCAAAAATTCACAACAGACCTATGAATAAATTGGTAAAAATATAATTCTATGATACGTTGTTGTTGGTTGCCAAAGGCAACTCTGCTATTGATTTCAAAGTGTGTTCACATCACTCCCGCCATCTAGTACCCACAGACTCAACTACGTCGAGCATTGCTTGTAAATATTAACAAAGTTAACTCTCAACCACACTGGTCACGAATTGTAGCATGAATTAATAATCCGTCATGGTTGTTCTCAGCGTCGCTGCATTAGCAAATGATCGTCATGGCTGGTGTACAGTTTTTCTTTAATCTCTTCGACATTACAGTGTCTGAAATTCTGTTAAGGGAATTCGATGCTTCCTGTACACTTTCGTTCCAAATTATAAATACAAATGATTACTGACAATACGGTACATGCATGTGATGTGGTAAGGAGTATTCAAAGGGAAATTGCTCCATTATACTTCTATCTTTATCCATGTTTCATAATTGTTACCGGTTTTGCAGTTGCTAAACTTAATGCATATCATTTGCCCTTCTTGCATTTCGTCTTTTGGTGAGGTAAAATATTTACCTAAGTGATATTGGTATTTATAATAACAAACTAATCGATACAATAAATTAATTTAGTGGAGCAAAGTCCAGTCTTTAAGAGAACCTGGGCCAGTGAAGAAATTTCTTGGCCTTTAGGGAGCCAGAATTTTCGTTACTGTTACCACAACATCCTGCAACATGTCCCTCTCTTGATTCAAACTCATCTAGTAATCGTCCTTCTTCCCATAATTTATTGTGAATCTATTTTGACATTTCCTTAAAATAAGCCCACTAAATTAACTCTTACAATTGGATGGGCAACCTATATTACAGCTGATGTTGGTACTATTAATACTGTTAATGTTAATGTGGTTATTATTGTTATTATTTTCCTTTTGATGTTACTGTAATTTTTATTCTAACATCCTGGAGAATTCAAGTGAATACAAGTAAGAGAGAACAAGCGACATCCACTACTCTTACCTCTTCCATACTCCAGTATAGAAGACTTTAATCCTGAATATGGAAGTAGACACTTCTTTCGAAAAGTTGGTAACTACCTAACATACTTGATAATATCATAATTCGGAAGAAAACAGTTTAATATTTGAACCGGGTAGCGTAGTCGGTATAGCGACTGGCTAAGGGCTGGACGGTCCGGGGATCGAATCCCAGTGGGGGAGAGATTACCCGCACCTGTCCAGACCGGCCCTGCGGCCCACCCAGCCTCCTGTACAGTGGTTACCAGGTCTTTCTCGAGGGTAAAGAGGGGCCGGGGCGTGAAGCTGACCCCTCACCCCTTCTAGTACAGTGGTCAAGAAAGAGTAGAGCTATACCTCTACTCCTCCTATAGGCCGTACGGCCTGTACAGAGCCTCAGTGCCTGTACAAGGGTGCACTTTACTGCTTTTTACTACCAGTCTTTGTAACTACATTCAATGTTCAAGTGCAGTAATATTTATCTGGAACGTTATTTTATGTACGAAAATATTACCGAATGTTTACAGGCAAGCAGTCGCAGGAATTTGACTGCAGCCTTTTAGGCCGTAAATTTTTTATAGTCGCATAAGCTGTTAAGTGCACGCTGAAGCCTTGTTTATTCTTGTCGCAAATATTACGGTATAAATTCCCAGTAGGGAGCATGATGGTAATGAGTCGGGGTGTCAAGGTTGCTCTTCTCCATAATAAAGGACTGATGCCAAATTAGGTGTTACGTCAATGCTTTACCTCAAATTTATATCCTTCATTATTATGTCCGTTCTGGTTAATATTTCATAAAGCTGGGACCACAGTCAATATTCACATTTGGCACATGCGTATGAACTGTTGCTGCTGTACACACACTGACTCAATCGATAACAGAGGACATCTTAGTTGAGTTACTCGTACAACAGAGGGCAGCACAGCAGTCACGTTTAGGAAGGTAAACAAAAAAGGTAAAGTACGCCTTTGTACAGGCACTGAGGCTCTGTTCAGGCCGTACGGCCCATAGGTGGAGTAGAGGTATTGACCACGGCACTAGAAGGGGATGAGGGGTCAGCGTCACGCCCCGGCCGCTCTTTACCCCCGGGAAAGACCCGGTACCCATTGTACAGGAGGCTGGGTGGGCCCCAGGGCCGGTCTGAACAGGTGCGGAAAATCTCGCCCCCACCGGGATTCGATCCCCGGACCTTCCAGCCCATAGCCAGTCGCTATACCGACTGAGCTACCCGACCCACCACGTTTAGTAAGGAGACAACAAAAAGTACCAGCTTATGTTAATAAAAACGTGGGCCCTTTAAAAAGGACCTTAATTACATTGCATTGCGAGAGAGTGACCAGGGTAATAGCGTCTTTGGCGGCCCTACTGTTCGATTAGGAGACGCTGTCAGTGGCTGCTGGTTTAATGCAGAAATTACAAGAAATATCGTCTTCAAAATGTTTTTGCTGAAATACTAGACGTAGTTAAGAGAAGAAATCTTTGGATGTGACGCCGTGTAGCCGGGGATGTAACATCTCCATCTTCAAGACCAAATTAAAATAACTCGGGCAGGTGATAAGTTATCGTGACTAAGGCCTAGTACGTTACTATATTATTAAGTCTTGTAAAGTCTGTAGGATACGTTACAAGTAACTGGTGACAACAAGTATTTAATTTGTTATTATCTTCTTCAACATCATCATCATCACTATCAACACTACAGGTGGCGGACACACTATAGACATTTTCGGAAAATACCCGTTTCGAACCTCGGTCAGCACATCATTCCACATTCTTAGCTACGCAATATTTATGACAGACTTTACATCTACTCAGGTAAAGCAGATTCTATAAACAGGGGGGGGGGGGCAGTAAGTAGAAACTACACATCCAGACACCATGATAATGACTTCCCAGTTTCTTTAATATATATTTATATAAACCCGACTTCCTACTGCGCAGTGAAACTCATTTTATCCATTATATTGTAAAATTGGTTTATCTATTTAGGGAAATAATTTTTGTACATAGGCTGTGTGCATAAAGTACAGAGCTTCTAATTTTGTAACCGAGAGAATTAATATATATTTATTTAAATATACTTACCAGTAAATATTCCAGCATTACAAACGCAGGTTCCACGGAATAATGAGTGCTTCCTAGCTTCTGAAGATGAACTCTGACCTTCTAAGCATTTAATTACTCATATCCATTTTGAAGGTGTGTATGTGTAAAGACAATGAACAATGAAAACTGCATAACCCCCCACCCCCCACCCCCACACACACACACACAAATATGCACTTTCGTCTTTAGGGTTTCCAGTCCATGGGTAGTTATGATGCGACAAAAAGTAATGTGCTGGTCCTCACAGTTGTGGGTTCATGGTGTGTGCCGTATATGTTGTAATATTGTTTGGATTTTTAGCCTCTAAAACCATAAATTATTGAAATAATATTAAAAATGTTCTTACATCGTACAGAAAATATTCGGTTATTAACAAGATAACTGGTTATTGTACATTACAGGAGAAGCCGGCATTTATTATCAGAATCGTAGGAGTGCGTCGACTGAGTTCGTTTCAGAATAGAATAAAATTCCGACCTTTTGTGGACACGATATTTAACTTCCGAGTTCCATGAAATGTGGCGAATTCTTGACCGGTTGAGGAACTATTAGCTTCCCAAAGAGCACTTCGCTCGATGGAGTTAATCAGGCATACAGATAATCCGGTACTATAAAGTACGTATCGTCTTTGGCACACCTCAGAGATTTTGAATTCTACAAACAGTATATATATGTGTGTATATGCGTATATATATATATATATATATATTTGTGTGTGTGTGTGTATGTATGTATATACACATATACCTACATACATACATACATACACACACACACACATACATATTACTTACTCCGTGGAACACAGTCGTCCTTGAGAAGCTAACCTATTTGCAGCTAGTCAAGAAATGTCCCACATTTTATGGAACCCGATGGTTTATTACCGCATTCACAAGTGCCCGCCACCTGTCCCTATCGTGAGCAGCTCGAGTCAGTCCATACCTCCACATCCCACTTCAAGAAGATCCATCTTAATATTATCCTCCCATGTACGCCTGAGTCTCCCAAGTTGTCTCTTTCCCTCACGTTTCCCTACCAAAGCCCTGTATAAGCCTCTCCTCTCCCCCACACGCGCTACAAGCCCCGCCAATCTCATTCTTCTCAATTTGATCACCCCAACAATATTGGATGATTATTACAGATTATTAAGTTCCTCACTATGTAGTTTTCTCCACTTCCTTGTTACTTCGTCCCTCTTACGCTGAAATATTCTCTTCAATTCCCTATTCTCAAACACCCTCAGCCTACATTCCATATACATACATACACATACTTTAAGTTATGTATATATATATAAAGACGTACCAAATTCACATCCAGTCTTGTTTTACACCCTAGGTACAGTCTGAGAAAGTGAACCTCAATCAAACTGATATCCGTATAAAAAATAAGGGTTAAGCGTAACAGAACGCTGTCAGCCAAAGGGCGTTAAACCGACAACGGGAGAGCGAAAATTAAGAAGCGGTATATATTGACAAGGTGCATTAAAGAAACAGGGCGTAAAAACGTTCTTGGTGAATATGTAACATTGTGCTTGTCGTATTGGGTTTAAAAGTCCACGACAGATCCCTTTCAAATCCACCGTTCTCAGTCACCCTCTTAACTAACGTATGTATTTAACGAAGTGTCCCACTAAACAAACTAAAGACCGGTACGAAGTCCTCTGGAATTTATGTTGTATGGTCCAGTTTATGGCCGGTGGAGGAGTTAGCGCAGATGGCGAACGGACCTACTGGGTGTAGTGGAGTGGCGAGTGGTGGGTGTTTATGTCAGTGGAACTTCAGTGTGACAAGGTCATATGTACTTACGTAGGCGGGGACGACCATCCCAAACACGACGCTGCCGCTGCATTGGTGACTTGCTGTTAGCTTCCGGGTTGAAAATCCCACCGGACAAAAACTAGGCACCGCACTATATCAGTGCGCGGCATGTCTGTGTTCCAGGAAACGTGAATGGTGTAAATGTGATAGGTCTGGCCTTGCAAGGTCCTTCTGTGCCTGGTCTGCAGCTGGTAAACAGCGGGAGCGGTCGCCCGCCATCAAATCTGGACATCGGGTACACGTACCAGCACCCATTGCAGGCGAGAGGCCCAACGCGTGAGTATGCAACTAACAAAGGTAAACCAGGTTCATTAAAACTAACGACTGTTGTCTGAAAATGTTGGTGGTGAAATCAAATCTTTACAACATTTACTTGAATTTATATCACTTTATGCACTTTTAGGAGCGTTCGCAAAATTGCAATAAGTGATTGTCTGTCTGTCTGCCCGCCTGCCTGTCCGTCCGTCCGTCCACATGCAACAGCTCGGCGCCAATTGTGCGTAATTTAAAGAAATTTGATATTTTTTTCCGAAAATCTGTTGAGAATATTCAAGTATCATTAAAATCTTACAAGAATAACGGATAATTTACATGAACACCTATGTACATTTATGAAAATATCTCGCTGAATTCTTCTTAGAATAAGAAACGTCACAGACAAAATTTGTAAAGAAAATCAAAATAAATCCCCCAATTTTGTGTTCAATAACTTTTTTCCCGAAAATCTTGCTGTCTATGATATAATGTGAAAAATATGGTAGAGCCAGACAGGCCACAGATGGTAATATAATAAGGACCATGTACTTTGCATGCAGGATAACTGAGGCTAGACACACACACACACACACACACACTCAGAATGTGTAATACTTACTGCTTCTACAGGAAAACAATAGTGACGCGAACGTGCCTCAATTTTACGTTATAAGGACCCTACCTGTCTCGTTACTCATCTCTTTATCTGCAATATTATACATCATAGAGGGGCCTGTCTAAATTGATGGGCGTTTTTTAAGGATATGAGAGGCTTTCAGCAGCTTTGACGACAGTGATATATGGCGTGGTTAAACCCGCAAGAGTTCATTTCTTTTAAACAATAAACACTTCAGCCTGTGTAGTGTTTAGGGTAGGGGAGTCGACAATCGAAGATCTGTGGTTCGACACTCGGTAGCTACACGAATTTTTCTGCTTCCCAAACCGTCAAGACCGAAACTGTTGCCCACAGATTATCTTACTGAATGTGACAGAAGTAAGGCTACACGGGGCGTGAGGTTTACAGTTCACACTCAATTAGTGCGTAGGTAAAGAATAAGTGGATTAATGCCTCCATTCTATCATATCTTTTACGGCGTACAACGGAATGCATTTATATGATATAGACTACGGAGGAACCGATATATCGTTGTTCGATTCATGATAATGAAAAAATATTCTGTTCTCCAAAGCATCGATATCGGCCTTGGGGCCCATCCAACTTCTTTTTTCCGAAGTACCAGGTGTCAAGAGTTCGGGGCGTGAAATTCATAAATCCCTTCAGTGGGGGGTTAGGAATGCATGGCACAGTACCTCCACTCCGCCATATTTTTATGGCGTCATGTTTAATCAAGCACAAGCCCAAGTGTGTATTTTACGACGGACTTTAAGCATCTGAGTTTGATATCTTCGAATTCGAGGTGCTTGGTGTTTTGAATTCAGAGGAACAGAATGTTAAATATACTAGTGTTTAATTTTCGAGAAAATCAGCAACAGAACGCACCTCGCCATCTCTGGGCAGCTAGATGTAACAATTAATGTATTCTGAAGGCTAGAGGTTACATTTTCATAAGACGGAACACAATAATTTTAAGAAAGCTTTCATGTCAAATTACCAAATGTTCTTTATTAATACTGCTGGATGTAGTGTAAAGGTAAAGATAAAGGTAAAGGTAAAGATCCCTGTAGAACAGGTTCTGAAGGCCCAGAGGAGGACTAAAGTTATAGCTGTACTCTTTCTTTAACCTCGGCGCTATGTGCACGTATCTGAAATATCTCCTAAATTTATTTTCATATCCGTACGTCTATCTGTGACGTCATTAATTCACATTACACAAGGTGTCGAATACCAGGGCCATTATTGGTTAATAAATTCGAAAATCCGGCGAATTACATGTTCAAGACTTAATATAGGTGGACTATATTGCCCAGAAATTTACGCAGAGTGTCAGAGAAAACAGCAGACAAGATACTGGACCGAGATTTTAAGTCGGAACTACCGGTAACAGAACACCATTGCCAGCCAATTTATCGTGATATTCCTTAATGTTAATCAAATTTCTTGGTGTTTATTTCGGGCGAGACAAATCTATTTTTAATATATTCATTATATGTCGTGAACAAAATATATATTTTTTTTTCCTGTGGCGCTGCGGCCCCACGCGGGCCATGGCCTCCTCACTCTTAAACTTTCTAAATCACACACATCGACGCACCACAGTCGGTAAGACTCCTCAGGCCGAGTGATCAGCTCTTCACAGAGACCTCTACCTTAATACACACACAACACACACAAGAGAAAAATATCCTTTCCCCCGGCGAGATTCGAACCCACAATCCCAGCAAACAAGCGGCCTCAGACCCACGTCTTAAAGCGCGCGTCTACTACAAAATATATACTGTACTCAATAACAGAGCATCACTATACACAAAATTCCATATCAATCAGCAATTTATTTGCAAATCCATATGCTACATATTTCGTTATTCAAAGATCTTCAAGAAATAAAAATTAAAAAATGGAGCATCAGTGAATGTCTTAAAATTAAGAGCATGTATTTCTACAAATGTTTACATATTCCAATAATTCTGTCTCAATACACCCAGTACATAGGCTTCAATTATGTCTTTATGTAACAAAAATATTAATTATAGAAACATGCTACACTATAATAGGAAATTTTTTCCACAAGAACTTTGGAAAATATTTCAGTCATGGTTACTCACAAACAGTATGATATATCAGAAAAGAACTTGGTTACTGTGCTCGCCGTGACATCACTGCCAGTTTCACACGATAATGTATTCCTCTTTGTTATTTGCAATACGCAGTTTGCGGGGCTGCACTCACTACAACAGAACAAAGGTTTTTTGTAATTGGTTTTCTGGGTTTCCTTCTTCGTACTGCTTTGTTTAGAGTTCCCATCTGCTTTGGTTTTAAATTTATGTTTAATCGTGATTATTTTTAAAACTGATTCATTAAGGGTGATTAAGCAGAGTAAAATGTTGAAATGAGACAAAGCTGCAGAATTGTAATACTGTGTTTCCTTCAAACGGACCTTTCTAAAAAGGAAAAAAACTAAAAATGATTTGTAATTAAACGATGGATTGACATGCAAATTTGTGTAGAGTGACAATACATTATTGATGACTCGGTGAAATTAAATTTGGGTAAAGAACAAGCATCAATTTGTATTAAGAGCTTTCAGCTGTATATGCCAGCGACGGTATTACAAAAAGACAAAGACATATTACGTAGCCAAGAGGCGTTTAACCCATTAAAGTTGAGTGGTAAGTTGTATATACCATCTAATTTACAATTCAGCAGCTCCTCTTTCTTCCCGCACCGTATATTTTTGTGATTCTTATGGTTTTCAGAATAAATAGCGACTATTTTAAGGTCGGATATCCTGCTGTTTTTCAAGTTAATAACTACGTAATAACCGTCGACACAACTAAGAATGTATGTGTTTAATGGAGCAACATGTTTCGACTATATTAGTAGGTCATCATCAGGCTAAACATATTTTTGTATAATACATAAAAAGGAACACACAAAATACCTTTTCTTTTTGAATTGGGATATCAAGAGTTTTAAGGCAAAGCATCTCCGTTGTGTTTTCTCTTTTAATTAAATAATGTAATAAAATATAATCTAACACAACTCTTAATTAAATAATTAATAAAACAGAATCTAACACAACTTTTAATTACATAATGTAATAAAATATAATCTAACACAACTCTTAATTAAATAA
>Ga0123354_10009390_pt1 | contig 14970 bp, 10 predicted proteins | sample TergutLab28metaG_2_FD_97872 | JGI IMG/M metagenome (GOLD analysis project Ga0123354, IMG submission 97872) | Labiotermes labralis P4 segment gut microbial communities from Petit-Saut dam, French Guiana - Lab288 P4 | ecosystem: Host-associated > Arthropoda: Insects > Digestive system > Gut ...
AAATTTTTACAACGAGCCAATGGACGAACCGGGATAAATTGCTAAAAAAAAAAAAAGAGGTAAAATTCTCAAATGACTGCGCCCCCACCTCTCAAAAAATTTTTAGAACACCCCCCCCCCCCCCCCCCCACACACACCGAAGAAGAAAAAATTCAGAAATGCAACAGTTTTACCTGTCAGTCTAAGGATAAATAATGCCACAGACAAAATTTTGGACCTAACACGAAGAAAGCCTAAAATATCGGAAAAAATTATACACTTTGTATTGTCACATTATAAGTAAGGTAAAGGTAAGGTTCTTCAGTTACCACAACGTAAAACAACAAATGCATACAATTCGTTAGAATTACAATAATGTTATAATACGTAAACTGCTACACGTTTCGGTATTCACTGGTTCATCATCAGGGAGTGCACAATTGCATGATACAAACTGCTTTCGTCTTTTGGTTCTATCTCTAACTACTATCAGCCCTACAACCTTACGACGAACCAACTATTACTGACCTACTTGGACTCATTTTTAATTTGTACATCCTCACTGTGCACAAAGCATGCCTATTCAGCTTTGTATGTGTTGCGGGTACCTGACCACTGTTCTACAAGCTTGCAGTGTGAAATGAAGTACAGAGAATGAAGTACGAATAAGTAAAATACTAGGTGTTATAACACTTCGCGCACTTCACCTGTGGTTGTTCCATACATCATGAACAATAAAAATATACATAATAATTAATAAATGTTTATTAAGAATGTCACTCAAAACTTGAGATAATGTGTCGCTATTTTTAACACATTTACACAAAATGACTCAATGTATGTCCCCATAAATAAACCGATCGAAAGTTTCCAAACTGAATAAGCATTCTACGACGGCTTTGTCAGGGAAAATGTCAAAACATGTTTTTTTTTTCTTTTCAAATATCTCCGCGAGAATAAAAACCCCCTTGTGGCAAGCAAGGTGATGCTAGAGAGGTACAGGTTGATCGCGCCTGGCACAGAGCACACAGTTACATTAAATAGGATGTTACGTTTGCCACCCATACAGCAGTGCAAGGAGCGTCGCACTGTTACAAGATAGGATATTCAGGTTCAAAAGCAACTCACAGCCCGCTAATTACTGCTTACAAGTCACTGCTCTGTAATACAGACTGATACGTTGCTATGAAACACTCTAACTACAGACCATATGCCTTAGGATTTTGTTATGTGAAGTTTTTAATTGCACCGGTCCCAGTGGCCGCGCGGTCTAAGGCGTGGGTCTGCGGCCGCTCGCTTGCTGGGATTGCGGGTTCGAATCCCGCCGGAAACATGGATGTCTGTCTCGTGTGAATGCGTGTTATCAGGTAGAGGTCTCTGCGACAGGTCCATCTCTCGTCAAGAGGATTCCTACCCACTGGTGTGTGTGCGTGTGTTTTTTTTTTAGTGTGATCAGATACAACAACAACAACCCTCTACACCTACAAAGAGTAGACACAAGAGGTGAGACAAAGAAAGAAGAAAGCTTTTAAGTGGTTACATGCCAGGATGTAGAGCGGGGCAGGACACAGATGACAATATGGCGCATGCGCATTGCATGCTGAAACCCAAAGGGTACAAACACTCTCATAATACACAGTATTTAGTGCTTTTCCACAGCAACAATGGTTGCACAAACGCCCCTCGATGTTATGTTACACGCACAGTACCTGTCGTGTTAATTAATACAGGGCGAGAAACTCATTCCCAAAGCACGTGTTCGCCAAAGTACGATACGCGTTTCTACTCTCTGTATTTTTTATGGCTTTTGCTGGAGAACTCTTGGGCTTGGCCTGACGTCAAATCCTGCAAACATGCCGTCTGTCCAGCAGTTTCGTAGTTCTACAGCAGACTTTCTCCGAATTCCAATGTCAGTTCCCGACAGAGGCTGGAGGCAAGGCACGCGAACCGTTGAAACCGTCCACACTTGCTGATTCGTGAACAAAAGAGTCTGCAGAGTGGAAAGTGACACCATAACCGCGCTGACAGGCTTTTCTGTTATGCCTCATTGTACGAAAATAATCTTCAAGACTCTCGGTAAACAAAGTTTTGAGTCCGTTGCGCGTTGATGAACCAAGCCATCCACTTAACCCAGTCACCTAAATAATATTTAAAATACCAGTTCCTACCTGAAAGAAAACTAAACGCTGATCCATTACAGAGACAAAGCTGGTGCAGTTTGGCTGATTACTCTTGAGAATCAAGCGAAGGACACACGTGTACTCTCGGCAAAAATACGCCAATCTTATGCGCGTTCCTATCCCTGTAAAATCACGTATTAAAATCACGCATCGCGTATCCGTCCGTACGCATTCATGAATTCTGGAACAGCTGATCGGAATTTCATGGAACTTATTAGTGAATAACTGAACGAATATCTGTCATTCCACTTCAACTTTGATTTAAATGGGTCAAAAATAACCGACACTACATGAATGCCAATTTGCATTTATTTGTTTGTCTCCAGCGTAACTTACGAAACATTTCTTACGCGTGCGAGCGAAAATGTTTCCAACAAACCTGGAGAATGAAACAATTTAGAGTTGTCACAAGGTTTTCGGGGCCGGGATGGCTCAGTCGGTATAGCGACTCGCATACGGGCTGGACGGTCTTAGGATCGAATCCCGGTGGGGGGAAGAGATTTTTCTCACCCCTGCGGACCGGCCCTGGGGCACACCCAGCCTCCTGTACGATAGGTACCGGGCTTCTTTCCCGCGGGCAAAGCGCCTCTGGGCTTTCACGGCCTGTTCTAGGGGGAACTTTACCTTTTTTACCTTACGGTTTTCAGTACCTTGGAGAGAGGGGGAAACCAGTAAAAATCACCGGGTCCTTGAGATCCTGAATGGGACCCGGGGTCCGATTATGTTGTACATATTTTTGTCTTCCTCTGTAGAACCACTGTTTGTCGATTGTACAAATTAACCCTTTTAGACCAGGTTCAAGTCACTCACAACTTAAAACGTCAGTCTTTCTGATTTAGTGTAAAGATTTTTAGCCGATCTACTGTTGATGGAACTAAAAGTGGTGGGGGGAGCTGAAAACATTTTTTTCACCTGGGTCCTGACCTGCTCTCGGCGGCCCCAACATTTTCCCAGACAATTGAACACAGCTAAGGTTATGCACACCTTGCCAGACTTACAGCACAGTGAACGCTGAGCACACGATCCGAACATAAACATACCCATCATCCCACACTATAAGCAAAAGCAATCTTCATAGAGAATATAATACGATGACGTACAACTTCTCATCTTTTACAGTTGCGCTGCATTAAAACTGAGTTTGAAGGATATATTCAACGAGGTTTCTTTTCTGTACTGTAAATAATTTCAAAGCATCAATTCAGTTTACACATTCATACGACAAAATCAAAGCATCCTTTCCTCATATTTACGACGACAGTGACCAGCACAGGTCAGCACCTTTATTGCCACAATTCCGTTCGTAAGTTTACCACACAGTTACGCACTTAAAGTGAACGAGTTTTGCAAGTTTATCGTTCCCTATCCTGTGAGGGGCATGAACATTAAAATCAGATTATTTCCTTCTGCCAGACGCCCACTATTTATACAATGAATACGTTCGAATGTTGCAGCGTCAAAGCAATTTGCAAATGTCTAGTAACCACAAGGCTGTACGCGATCAAGAAATAAAACCCAGCGTGTTACTGTCGAGAGGAGTGGAGAAGATTACACAAGGAGGAGCTTTATGACCTGTAATCCTCCTCAGATACTATTCGGGCGATTAAATCGAGTAGATGGGCAGGGCATGTGGCACGTATGGGAGAAACGAGAGTCGCATACAGGGTTTTTGGTGGGGAGACCTGAGGCAGAGCGAGTCACTTGCAAGACCTTGGCGTAGATGGGATAATATTAAAATTGATCTTCAAGAAGTGAAATGGGGAAGCGTGGACTGCAATGATCTGGCTCAGGATAGGGACAGGTGGCGGGCGTTGTGAAAGCGGTAATGAACCTTCGGGTTCCATACAATGTGGGGAATTTCTTATCTATCTGAGGACGGGTTAGCTTCTCAGCTCGGACTGTGGTGCATAGAGTTAGTCACTTAGCTAGTTAGCGTCGTGATGGGAGCAGAGACGGACGGGAGTCTTCGTGTAAGAAGTGTCGACTAAATCAGTAGAAATGCAAAACATATGCACGTCACATTCGCACACGGGACGACGGGAGCATCCGTAGCAAGAAACGTTGAATTCACGACCTTCTGCATGAAATGGGGTATAATTGCGAGGACAACAGCATGAGCAGCAACAACTGATTGTATCCTCACGTACGAAGAGAACGAAGTTGCTTCTGAATGGGTCTCTCAAGATTCCTATTTCCTCAGTTTCAACAGAATACAGCAGGAAAGAACAGGTCACAAAACAAAGCAAAACAAGATGCCCCAAGGAAGGGGCGTAACTTGACTTCCGGTGGCCTGCTCCCCTATTCATTGCCTCATGACAACGCCTCGTCAAGGCCAAGCCCCTCTTCAGCCACCTGTAGCAGTATCAACGCTGTCTCCATAGCTAGTTTCATAACCAGCTTTCACTGGCCCTTCTACAGCCGCCACAATCCTACTGGGTTTCTCTCTGTAACTAAACTACAGACGACTATTGACTCTGGCCGCAGGCCTTCCTACCAAATTCAACAGGCTTCAGTTGTTCTAGAAATTCCACTACCACCACCACGCGGGGCAGCCATTCATCACCACCATCATCATCTAGCTAACATGGAGCTGGGCCACTTGTTGGCCCGCTCCAGTCTCACACATCCAATAGTCTCTTCAATGGTATCCTCAGGTTTCTTCTGACTTTTAGTGTGTAATTTTTTACTACCCTAGGTATTCTCTTACGAGACATCAGTTTACATGTTACATCCAATACCTTCTCTAGTTCTGCATGTTGTCCAAACTGGGGTTTCTTTGTAATCTCTATGTTTGTTTTATAACAATTCCGAGTGTGTCCTGTTATAGTTCTCATATATTTCATCTTTGCCGCTGTTATTCTTCATGCGGCTCTTGCTTTAAATGGTCCAGTTTTCACAAACGTGTAACAAAGCTGGAAGGGCCATGTATTGTATAAATTTATTCTTCTTTTGTTTAAAGTTTTCTGTGGTCTAAACATACTGTTTACAGCAGGACCCGCCGTATAAGTAACAGAAGTCCAGCTAAGTGTTCTGCATTCCTGTTACGTATTCCGGAGGTCCATGGTTAGTATCTCTACACCCAGACCAATGTATCTGACGGTTCGAGTATTCTAATGTGTTCAGTTGATTAAGCACCACACCATGAAGCTATATGGAGGAAGGAGTTACAGGCCCAACTCGACGTTACGAACCAGCCATGTTCTCCCCTGTCCATGCGTTCTTTTATGAATATCGGGCAAAGAAGCTAGAGTAGGCTACGTGAGAAAAGCGGAATTGATGACCACTGCAGCCCGGCATGCTTTTCTCGTGTCACGAGAAAAGCATTTAAAACGACAAAGACAAGGGAAGACAATGATGTTCAGTGCACTGAAAAATGAAACAAAACAAGGGCGACTTGTGCGCATGCCTCTTGTCACAGACACCCACACTTCGTGCTACCTAGCAGTAAGCACACAGATTATCACCGACAGCTAACGTAATAGATGGCAACAGATGACCAGTCAATCACAACTTAAATAAATTATTGTTTAATATCAAATATACATATTGCGGCCTGACAGGGCCATCATTAGGTATTAACAATTATAAATATTTTGAAAAAATATATATTGAATCACCAAATTGAAAATAAGAATGAGCTATCATTCTTTTGTATTTAAAAAGCCGTGAAGTTCTGATGTGATTTTTATGCCGAAACGTGTACTGCACATGCAAGCTGCACGTCCATTAGTAAACCTTCGCTTTGTTAACGCAGGAAATCAAAGATTAGCAAATTAAAAATAATCAATTACAATACCTTGCCCTTACGGTACAAATAATAAAAGCAAAATATAAAACACGAGAGTCCTTACGTCCTGGTCATACCCTGAAGGTATATAGAGGTGTAACTCTGCTCTTCTTAAGCGGAGGTAGATTAAAGTGAGCAATCAAAATCTCTCCCCCAATCTTCAGCGTTGATAATCTTTAAACATGTCACATGCCGGTCCCAGTGGCAAGCGGTCTAAGGCGTAAGTCTGCGGCCGCTCGCCTACTGAGATTGTGGATTCAAATCCCGCAGGGGCATGGATGTTTTTCTGTTGTAAGTGCCGTGTGTTGTCGGGAAGAGGTTTCCACGATGGGGTGATCACTCGTCCAGAGGAGTCCTACCGACTGTGATGAATCGTTGGGTGTTATCTAGAAACCCCAAGAATGAGGAGCCCATTGCCCGTGTTGGGCTGCAGCGCTACCGGGAGAAAAAATATATATGTCGTTTATTCGCTGCAAATCGGCCTATGATATTAAATAAGGCCGATCCAATAGTGCACAGTTCCCACGGGCACTCTTTGCACTGCAACAATGAATTCCCATCCCACTCAATGTGCATCTCATAAAACTAGAAAACCACATATGTCTCGTTTCTGCAGTTCTCGTACTTCAACGGTAATCATGAGTACCACACTCCGGTACAGACAATACTGCAGGTGTAAACGGGCGACTACATTGCCCATGGTGGCAAATAATATCTGTGTGGTTCTCAGTATGGCTCCTGGCCTCTGCAGTTTTGAACTGGACACTGTGGACACCTGCACTGTTGTATTCCTCACAATTTCTTGGGCCCGCCACTTTTCTAGTACCGACTGCCAATAACGCGCGAATGTGGAGTGGCACATAACGTCATAACCTTCATAAAGAATTTCGCCGAAAATCCATCTCGCGCTTCCGAAGTTCCAACTAGCAGACAGCAGAACAGACTAGCGTACAGGCATACGACCATCCCAACACGCTATCTTCATACTACGACGTGCAAGGTAATGAATCACAAACCACACTCCTGCCAGCGAAGAACTTGCTGTCGCCGATGGGACTTCTATTTCGAGCAGCAAAATAATGTTTCTCTTTTGCAGCAAGTTAGATCGGTTTTGGGGCCCAACCGGGTTCCTATTGAATTTATATAGCAGGAGGGGGGATCAGTCCTCTTGCGTAACGAGGTTGGTCCGTGAGATGCCACTCACCAATGAATTCAGGACTAATAAAAGTACACCATTTTTATTAAAATTTCAGCACATTTCGGTATTTATAAGACTACCATCAGGGAGAGACAACACACTCTACACAGGAAACTATTTAAGCTCTTCTGTGTTTGCTGCATACTTGATCATAGCCCCATTTTACACAGAACAGAAATCAGACAGAAGATAATGATCAAATCAAAATACGTACGAGGGTTAGTCACATGAAAACGTTAAATATTTTTATCTCGTAATTTACTGAACACAAAAGGTACACAATGACTTCATTTTTCTATGTATCCGGATATACTACCTGTCGACCACTCTTCAAACCATGAGTATCAATGTTGTCAACTTAAAGACAATCGAGCTGTGTTTCGAATTTTTATCGCACTTTTAAGGTTTTCATTTGACTCTCCCTCGTATTTCACCACAAGTTCAAGCATTTTAATACGTTACATAGCAGGAAAAACGGAGAAAAACTGGCGTGATTTTTCTACATAAACACAATTGCTTATCCCTGATGATGGCATTGAAAAGTTTTCACAAATCAGGTGTTTACCTTGTTTTTATACCACTTATTTTACGGCTCCATATAGATAATACCTAAGGAATTCTGCACCATGGTTATGTATTAGTTTTAACCTTATAATTCCGTTTTTTGAATAATATTGTTATAAATCATAGCATTGTAGAGAGAGGCATGTCTCCTTTTACATTTATTTTTGTGTTTCAACATCTACCTGATGATGGCTGATCTGAACAGGCCAAACATGTTTTCGTGTACATTAAGTGTAAAGCAAACCTTGTACCGGCCTGGACAGGCCCTGCGGTTTCCAGCAGGTTCAGACACCCAGATTTCAGAACAGTTGGCACATGAGCATGGTAAGGTTGTAAGCCCTACGCACCGGCCGTCTCTACCCCCAGGAAATATTCCCGGTACTCATTTCTGTAACAGGCTGAGTCAACCCCAGGGCCAAGGTGCGGCCGGAAGGCTTATGTCAATGAAAAATCACAGTGACACTATCGGTAATTCAACAGGCGACCTTCCGGCTTGTGGAGCGCAGTGCCTCAACCAACTGCGCCACCGCGTATCACTAAAAACCTATTGTACTAGATCTATATTTTGTGTTTGGTCGGATATCAGGCATCCTAGAAGACTCTCACATGTCCAGCTGGTTGGATGCACAGATGTATTTAGTTGTAATTCCGAGAAGTTGATTGCAATGGCCGAACCAATCTAGGATGGGCGGGGGGGAGTGGGGGGGGGTCACTTCGGCCGACGGCCTCCACAGTAGTGGGGTTTGCCGGGGCTGTGCCACGTCTTTAATTATAGCCTTCCTTACACATGAAAAATCACAGAAAACCTCAGTCACAATGCCCAGCTTCTGTACTAAACACCAATCGTTCTGTCGCTTTTAGCCGACTGTGATTGTTAAACTCAGTTTGCTAGTAGAGCCTTACAAGTTGCCCAGCTAAAAGGTTTCTCGCCATCAGCCAGCTCTGAATCGATACTCACAGTCATTACTCTGATTGTGGTCGGCGAAACCTGGGGACCCCCAATTCGTCGTCATCAATTTTCCAATCATTAACGTACCAGGCTGCATCCATCGTAATGCGAACACAATTGGGGCTTTTACACCTGCAGCTTTCGGAATTAATTATGGGCAGCGGACCTCCAGATGGGGCAGTACTTGCCCACCAGGCGGAGAATGAACTGCTTTTAAAGCGGTATACCGTTAGCGATCGACCAGCCACTTCTGCCGTTAAGAAGACGGCTTATCAGGCTCTTCTTTCTAAACTGGTTTACATGAAACCAGCAGGTCCAGCGCCTGCTTCTCGGTTTCACTAACTTTAAATTACAGCAAAGGTAACACAATGAGGGACCACAAATACGCTACCGTCCACCAGGAAACAGTGAATTGAAATATGGACAAAAATACTGAAAATTATGTTTTAAACATTACTGATGAGACGGACTTGATGTAGGTGATTAAGAATGCCGGTCTACTGCCAGGTGCTTGGAAGGTGAGGACCCGTTTTCAAATTCAAAGGTTCTGATCCCGTTATCCCTCATGCAACAAGCAGAACGCACGACCCACTGACCCGGTCAGCTGATATTTGTTCACCACGGCTTCAATGAAAGTAAGTGGTCCATCGAACATGAAGCTACATTAGAAAGCGCGAAAAGTGTTTAGTCAATTTTCCAAACACGTTCTCGGCGATTTTCCTTCCTTCATAAATATTCAAATTTATCTGTTCCCACGACATATATACTGTATATATATATATATATTTATTTATTTATTTATTTATTTATTTATTTATACTTTTTTCAATGCTAATCATTCTACAAATATCACACTGCTGAATCAAAGATTATTTCTCAAATTTCTTTAAATAATAACCATATTTATGATAGGTCTAATGTTACAAATTAAATGTGCAAATCTTTAAGTTCGGCATACTTTTTATACCAAGTGTCAAGTCTTCATAACTTCTACCAAAATTTACATAAGGCCTTATTAAATCTTTCGAGAGTGTCAGAACCAGGAGCCTTAAAAACATTAATTTTACTTAACATACAGAAGCAGCTTTTATTTATGTACATCGATAACAAGCAAAATACAATTCACTCTGCGGCTTTCAGCGTAGACGTCGGTTACCAAATTGTATCGAAATCTATTCAGAGATTTCGGCGAAGACGGAGCTCTGCAAACAAATGGAAAAACGCGATCATCCCATCCGGCGTTCTCTGCACAACGTACAAGGAAATATATACGGACAGTCACATCGGCCCATCAGTCCGCAAATTCGGAACCCTATGCCTTCCTACGCTCGGTAATAACAAACACGAGATTCTGAGATGGGTGCGACAACAGCGACACTTTAAAAAGTGCGGTAACCTAAGTAATCATATTAACCATATGAATAGTATGATTTTTGTAAGGGGAACTACCGTACGAATCATATTAAACACATCAAAAATATGGTCCATGGTAAAGATGGCAACCAAAGTAACTACCGTCAGAATCATATTAAACACATCAACAATATGGACCATGGTAAAGATGGCAACCACGGTGACTACCGTCAGAATCATATTAAACACATCAAACATATGGTCCATGGCAACCACGGTGACTAACGCACGCTGGAGTCTAACAAGTGTATGGTAGGTAAAGAAGGGACAGAGAAAGAAGTATGAGCATACACAAAGCTCAAGAACATATAAAGTGTCTGAGAAATGCGCGTACTACGTTACGGTCTGCACTTTCCGTACCTTGCTTAATGTACCGCCAACACAGAACACGGTAAAGGCACGTGCTGTCTAAACTAGTAATTACTACGAGCGTTAAAAGAGTGGGTGTAAATGAAGCGCATTCTGGAGAATTACTAAGGTGACCCTAGCCGGTCAATAATATTGCGCAATATTATTGAGCATCTAGGGGAAATATTGAGGGTTGCACAATATATTGTGTCAATCAAATGAAGGTGGACTGACACAATATACTGCGCAATATATTGAATACTCTGTGGACAATAATGAGCAATTTTCATTCATTTACCGTCTGTCTGCTGAGCTGTAAACATGTGCCCAGTTGACTGAGATGTAACCCTTACGAATTTCAGGTCTTCAAAATTATTTCCAGGGTCAAATAGCGCAGCTAATGGATAAACGCTGGCTGTGAATGACCACTTCTCGCATATAAGTATCTCTTTTTAACGAATGTAGGGGTAAGAGTCTTGATTAACCCACAAGCAAAATGAAATATTGCACAATAATATTAGGTCATCTACAGGAAAATAGACTGCACGATATTAATTCAAAGCAATAACAATGACCGACTACAGGCCGCTTAAGGGACTGCACCTTGGAAAGTCAGGTGCAGAGGGAAGACAATAACGAGCCATGCAAAAACACACACACACACACACACACAACCCCACACTAACATGCCATATGTCAGCGCCGCGACTGCGCACATGTTTCTGTAAGTGAATGAATGAATTGCAGGAAGGTTTGGCCCACCCGTTCGCGCACCTGTTTCGTTTCCATGCCTATTTCATGACGACTGGATTTGATATTTAAAACTACGGACTAATTTTGGTCAGTATCACTGTAATACACACGAAATAATTGCTCGCAAGACACACAAATCGAAGTTATGGGGAAGAGGAGGCGCGGGGGGGGGGGGTTTGCAGAACCGAATTAGCCACTTTTACAGCTGAAATATTTTATTACTTCTATTGTTTTCAACAACCTACAGAAAGCCGGTGGAACTCGCCAAAGCTAAAAACTACGGGGATGAATGGCCGAATGGGAAGAAACGTTTTCTCTTCACCAATGTATCTTGACCCCCAACCACTCCTACATAACTTGTTTTTTTTCCTTCTAGTGGCGCTTCCACCCGATTCTGGGTGACGGTCTCCCATTATGGGCCTTCGCGATCACACTCACTGGACACACATCAGTAGGACTCCCCTGGACGAGTGATCAGCCAGTCGCGGAGACCTCTACCTCACAACACTCACAATAGACAGATATCCACGCCCATGGCGGAATTCGAACGCGCAATCCCAGCAAACGAGTGACCGCAGATTCAAGCCTTAGACCGCGCGACCAATGGGGTCATACCAAATGTGTACCGGAAGCATAAATTTTACCTTTCGCCCCAATAACTAGGTTCAGTATGCGTGCAGCTATGTCTTCCAGTGTCCAGTACGCATGACTTGGTAGTCATTTAATAAATGGGGTGGGGGGGCAAGTTCCCCCCCAAACTACGCAAACCATGTAGTTTTAAGATTACGGGTGAATTTTGATATTATGATCTTCAAGGAAGTGACAACATGTAAGTTCGATACAAGGTCTCGAGGAAATTCTACCTTGAAGATGGAAGCAGCGGTTTCCTCCGTCAACTTGAAACTTCCTTATACCATTATTTTTCTAATTTCCCGGGCCCGATGGATCAAAATCCGATTCAAACGCGGTGGTAAAAGAGAATACAAAAATCTGTGATCCAAACCAGATTCAAACCACGTTTATCCAGCCCGTATTCAACCATTTTACTGTGCCATTCCTGCAGATAACAAAGTAAACTGTGTCACGGGCAATGTCAACACCGTGACTTGTCCAAATGTTTGTCTTCAGGTACAGGGAGTATCCGTCATCGCCGGACTGCTCGCCCTAAAACAAACAATATCGTTGCTGCATAGACACCGGCCGCCCGCTGTGCATTGCTCAGCCCGGCAATACAAATACTCTCTACACAACAAACGCAGTCGTGTGCACGGACGAAAACCATATTTTCAAGATCACAGGCAGCTGCAATGATCCCAGTACTAACCAGCGACTTTTAAAAACTGATTCTGTTTCACGTTTCGTGTGTTACACAACGAGCATTCACTAAGTTTATCTGTTGGTTTGTTTTGGTAAACTGGGGCCCAGATGACTAGGTAAGGGCTGAGGATTCGTGTTTAGATACCCGGCAGGGGGGATTACCTCAAAAACTTCCAGACAGGCTCTGAGGCCCCCCCCTCCCACCCAGCCTCCTATTAGGCGGGTAACAAAGCTCTTCCACCGGGAGTGATGAGAAGGCCGGGACGTGAAGCTGACCACTTACCTGCATGTGGTGTCGAGGTTAAGAATAGGTGGAACCATACTTCCACTCCTCCATACGCCTCCATGGATTGCACAGAGGCAAGTTTACCGTTTACTTTCGTCTTCGTTGTGGTAAACAACATGGGACTATTGCTTATGCTCGGCAAGATTTAAAAGGTAGGAATTGTACGCATTGCCTAATAATTCAGGATCTTTCGCTCACTTTTGTTTAAATGACCACTATAACTGTAACACTTACGGAAAAAGTGAAGAGTGCATAAAATTTGCTTCCTCTATAGCAGTTATTAAACGCAGTTTTCGCTCTGATAAATTCACACATTTCAACTCGAAATGTGTGCAAGAGGCTTGTCTGTTGCTGTTGTCTGATTCTAACCAGAAATGTATCTTGCCTTAATATCCAATTTCAAATTTAAGGAAAATCGTTCAACATTTATCCTCTTCTTTTACGTGTGTATTTGTGTGTAGACCTAATCAAATTCAGATCATTCAGTAATACAGAATTACGAGTTTATGTGATCATGAACCATAACGATAAGAACACCATCAATGTAAATATAAGATAGGAGTGGCATTCAACGCCACTGATTTTTATATATCACTTGGATTTCGGTGGGGGAGATTAAATGCTGCCAGTGGACCGACCCCCATCGAACCAATGTCATGGCAGGTTAACAGTCGAAAATGACCGTCACTCACCTGTTCAGTTGGCGCCGTTTCCACCATGCGAGATTCACGTTCCATTGCTCCAAGTGTTCAACAATATCTCAAAATTTAAAATTTGTTGCCATAATCACTGCCGTGCGGTCTGTTAAATCAACAACAATGCATGAATACACCACAAGACTTTCCTCCACCGTTACCATCACCATGGTTACACAAATGAACCGCAACTAGATACTGTCGCATAGCAACACAACACTTGCAAGATGGCGACCACTCACTTTCCACTTGTTGCTGACGGGTTTCAACGGCTACTCACTTGATAGCGCAACTGTTTACTTTTATTGTATTATATCCTCCGCACAAACATTCCTTACACATATTATTACCACCACATCATATAATTCAGTGATAAACCAATTCAACGAATCACTTCACAACAAAACCTTTACCGGGGAGAACAGCACAAAGACTGTCAGACTCAAAAGTACAACTGCCGGCCGGGCACCTGTTTTCCTCTGCCGGAGAGCGGCAAGGCTGCCGAGATTCTTGCAGGGAGGGGAGACAAGATGGCGTCCCACTAAACTTCCTATGTAAAGAAAGTTGACGATTTGCTACATGCAACGTTGCCAAGTCCATAAATTAACTAACCTGTAACACGAGAGTCACGGACGACATGGTCAACTGTGGGCACGGAGAACGAATCCTCAGGCTGCGACAATAAGCGGTCTGTGTGGTATTCCGGCCCTTGTGAATGCCACGGCCATTCAGGGTGTGGTGGTGAATAAAGATTATTCTTGCATGGGGCATCCCGTTGTGATGAAGGTACCCAATGTCTCAGGTTAACAGCCGTCATTCACAACTAAATTCTGCTAGTATGATTTGGGGTTTTAAAACATGTTTCGGCTCATATACAAGAAGCCATCACCAGAGAAAAATGAATGTGTAATTTGCAGTATGTTATTTTGCATCATCCATAGATATAGTTGATATGTCAACTGCAAACATATTCACATTTCTATGGAATCATAAAAATGGTTAAGATTTAATTGTTCTAGGGTTATCATACTCGTACAATAACCATGAAGATGAGATCTCAAGCTAACCGATTCTCAGCAAGTCAAGAAATTCCCCGCATTTTATGGAACCCGAAGGTTTATCACCGCATTCACAAGTACCCGCCGCCTGTCCCTATCCTGAGACAGCTTGATCTAGTCCATCCCCTCACATCCCACTTCCTGAAGATCCATCTTAACTGGGTCTTCCAAGTGGTCTTTTTCCCTCATGTTCCCATAACAAAACCCTGTATACCCCTCCCCTCCCCCCCATATGTGCTAAATGTCCCCCCCCCCCATCTCATTCTTCTCGATTTCATCACCCGAACAATATTGGGTGAGGAGTATAGAGCTTTAAGAGCCTTATTATGTAGTTCTCTTCATTTCTCTATTACCCTGTCCCTCTTAGCCCCAAATATTCTCCTCAGCACCATATTCTCAAACAGCTTCAGCCTACGTTCATCCCGCAACGTGAGCAACCAAGA
>Ga0123354_10009391_pt1 | contig 14969 bp, 13 predicted proteins | sample TergutLab28metaG_2_FD_97872 | JGI IMG/M metagenome (GOLD analysis project Ga0123354, IMG submission 97872) | Labiotermes labralis P4 segment gut microbial communities from Petit-Saut dam, French Guiana - Lab288 P4 | ecosystem: Host-associated > Arthropoda: Insects > Digestive system > Gut ...
CGGAACCCATGCGTCCTGTTTCGACGCCGATTGCTTGGCTGAAAGGTTCGCTTGCTCACTAGAGGCTCCCACACTCATTTCTCAATCCATCCTGCTGCGTGTCAACAGGGGAATCATCGCCACATAGGCGACTGTGCAACGATACGCCAAATGAGCTGGTGGAGCAAGTTTGTCAGGCGTCTTAACAGCAGATAAAGAACCTAAGTCACTTATCGATAAACTAATAATTGACTTGTCGTCCAGCCGACACGCCGTGTCCTTCTAACTTTGTCCTGATCGTACTTGTGTTCTCGGTCACAGAAGGTTTACGGTAATTCTTAGGGATTGTAAGAAAAGCTTAATGTATTCACAAATGTGGATAAGTATGTGGACAACCACATTGGCATTCAGATGAGAGGAGCCCAGGTGACCTCGACCGACTCCTCGGACGTGCTCATCTCCTTGTGGAATCATTTGTTGTCCACGCTCGATCCAGGCAACCGAGCTTTGCTGTCTGTTTCTCAGCCAACCGACTTCGACGGGGCGACCCTGCACCTGATCGTGCCCAGCAATTTCATCCGCGACAGGATCGACCAGCGTCTGAGATCGCGGATCGAACAGGTTGCGTCCAGCTATCTCGACACGCTGGTACGGGTCTCGACTGTGGTGGACGAGAGTCTGTCCATCCCGTCCTCTGCTCCCCTGGCTCCGGTGGTCGAGTCCTTATCGATTCCCACGGCTCCTTCGGCCAAGGACCGCTCTCAGCAACTGGAGCGACTCAATCCCAAGTACACTTTCGAGACATTTGTCATCGGGCCGTCCAACCGGTTCGCCCACGCGGCTGCCGTCGCGGTCGCGGAGAGCCCCGGCAAGTCGTACAACCCCTTGATGATCTACGGGGCGTCCGGACTAGGCAAGACACATTTGCTTCATGCCATTGGTCACTATATTCACGATTACTACACCCAATTGAGGGTCAAGTACGTCTCCACCGAGGAGATGACCAATGACTTCATCAATGCCATCTCCGACAATCGGACGGCACACTTTCGGGCGATGTACCGGGAGGTCGACATTCTGCTGCTGGACGACATCCAGTTCTTGGAGTCCAAGATCCAGACCCAGGAAGAGTTCTTCCACACCTTCAACACCCTTCACAACGCTCAAAAGCAGATCGTCATGACGTCCGACCGGCCGCCGAAGATGTTGGAGGCGTTGGAGCCTCGGCTGCGCTCGCGCTTCGAGTGGGGACTCATCGCCGACATCCAACCGGCCGACCTGGAGACCCGCATCGCCATCCTGCGAAAAAAGGCTGTCGCCGAGCGCTTGCTGGTCCCTCCTGAAGTGCTGGAGTTCATTGCATCGAAAATCCAGACCAACATTCGTGAACTCGAAGGGGCTCTGATCCGGGTCACTGCCTTCGCATCCCTCAACGGGCAATCGGTCAATCTGGAACTCGCGGAGATCGTGCTGAAGGACCTTCTGCCCGACGTCTTCGGCCAGCCCATCACGGCCGCCATGATCATGACCCACACCGCCCACTATTTCGGACTGACGGTCGACGATCTGATCGGCGCCAACCGTACAGCCAATGTGGCCCTGGCCCGGCAAGTCTCTATGTATCTGTGCCGCGATCTGACCGAATTGTCGTTGCCGAAGATCGGCGCCTTGTTCGGCCGCGACCACACCACCGTCCTCCATGCTCATCGCAAGATCTCCGACATGATGGTCCAGGACCGCGGCATCTTCAACACGATCTCGGAAATCACCTCACGGCTGAAGCAACAAACCTCGTGATTCTGGTTTCACCCTCGTCCTGTTGTCTGTGTTGTCACCATGCCGTCAGGAACTCATGGATGTGACTAAGCCCGGATGGAACTACGCCTTGTCTCTTTCGCGAATCACACCCTGATAAAAACGATGCTTTCTTCTCAGTCATGATCTCTGAATGATACCAATCTGACCCCTGACTAGCGACGAAGCATGTTTCTGGGCTCACCCGGGTCACGACAACGAAATAAATTTATTCATCCTTTGTCCTTAAACTGCCCTTTTGAAGCAAAGATATAAGTCGATATTACTTCGATCATTGTCACGTCCGCCTGTGGACAAATTCGTGAAAAGGCTGGGGATAGGAATCAACAGGGCGCCGAGCGGTCTTCTTGTCCACACTCTGTCCACAGTTTCCACAGACTTATCCACAGGAATCCCATTCATGTTATTCAGATTATTCTTATCGCCGACACAAGCTATCCACAGATCACACAGCAGTGATGACGATGACTAAAAGAAGACATTACGTAGCTTCATCATCACCGGGTTGTGTTTTTGTGATCACCTCGCACTGCCGCGAGATTTGCTATCACGGCGCCAACCAATGTCACAATCTACGACACATCACTCTTCCGTTGCCTTTAGAACAGGCGAGCCCTAAGGCGGCGCAGTAGCCGGATCGGAGATGTCAGGGCCTGTCCCAGTCGGTACGAACGTGAGCTGAGCAACGCAGCCATCTGATCCTGTAGGTGCGCCAGGTCGCGATCTGAGGCTTCGGCACGAGTCAATTGGTGACGCAAGTCGGCCACTAGTGCGTCACTGTTGAAGTGTTGGACGAAAGAGGGATAGGAATCACTGAGGAATTTGCCAAACATGGAGAGGAAAGTCGCGTCGTGACTCCACGTGGAAGGATCAATCGACATTATAGATTGACCCGTGGCCACGCTGTCATAACCGGTGTACGACGTGGCAACATTCACAAGCCGATCTCTGAAAGGAACGTAGTGTTGTAAGTTCTGTGGTGGATGATCAACATCGTAAGTATTGGAGCCATGGATGATTTCCTCTGGCGTCGAACAGTGCAGCAGTTCAGTCAGGCCGTCGAACCTGGCTTCATCGAATGTCGTGTCTGTCTTCACAAGCAGGACAGGAGTGTCGAATGCTAAACACGGAAGAGCCGCGTGCAGCCGAGATGCAACAACGGTGTGTGCTGATTGATAGAGCATCAGCAAGAATTCAGCGAGCCTGAAGCGTTCGTCGCGCTCCAAATTTGCCATGTGGTACGGAGAAACGTGGACGATGGGTCTGTCGGTTTGCTGACGTAAGGCGGCCACAGCATCAGGAGGACAATCAACGGCGAGGATGTATTCAGCAGTGGGGATACGTTCGTCTCGTGACAGAGTCAGAGTAAGACATCTTGACATCCAAGTGTCTACGCCATGATGAGTCAGGAAGTTCAGCGTACTGGTGTCTCGGGCTCCGACAGGACCGAAGCGTTCGAAATAGGCCAGAGACTCAGATGACGAGAAAACCCTTTCCACGTGAGGATCTTTGACATCAATGTGCATGGAAATCAGAAGAGGTGTCACAGATGGGTCCCGTGGCGGCCACGCATAAGGGGGATGCATGTACCAGGCGTTGGCTATGAGGCCAACCTGTTGTTCACCTGTCGTCCGGAATTCTCCAAGATGGTCTCTGTCGATCATGTGATCGACATGCGGCAAGAACCTCCTCGCTGCAATGCTTTGAATCTCGTCGCCAATGTTCTCAGTCGAGTACTCGAACAATGCCCACTGTGTTATTGGATTCACTGCTCTCCTCTTTTCTGCTTCTGTTTTCCAAGAAAACACGGCTAGCGACCATGAGTGACAGCGAGTCAGCGGGACCAGGTCACCAGTTCACTCAACCCTGGCATGAGAAACGCGAATTTTCGATGTATTACCCGAATCCACCGATCCATTGCTACTCCGCGACCCTGTGCCGGCACGCTGGCTCGTCGGGCGTCGCTAAACAGACGTCCAGTCTGCCCTCACGCCACCCGCCGACCCATCGCACCCCCACAGGGTCGCTCGCAACGCAAGCGATCGGTGGATCCGGGTATTATCCAGATCGGCGTGAGAACAAGGATCTTCGAACCCAGTCTAACGGTGAGAGCACTGCTGTTACTGTGCGCCATCTTCGTGAGATTAGCATGGAGTTATAGGCCTTGCCCAACTCTGTGATTTCTCGTTCTTGGTCTTGGATGTGAGATTCCAATTCGCGAATCCTAGAGATGATTGCGTCGACCCTGACAGCGTCTGGTTGATCGGTGGGTGCCTCAATTCCCAATCTTTGAGTGATTCCGACTAACAATTGCCACCGTGATTGGGCGGTATCTGTCACAGTGAGAATGTAGGGGGGTATCGACCACGAACCAATGACCCCTTCCTTTTCTAGCACCGATTCAACTGCAGCCACCACTGGACCTAAAGCGGTTTCCTGCAACACGCACTCTCTCAAATTGTCACTGGCATCCATGACGTTCGTGGGCATGTTTGTATCCAGTGTCTTCACCATATTGTCAGCCAGATCGGAGGCGTCGCCACAGCGATAGAGCTTTATTCTGCCAGTCACTAGACCACCGGACAGATCAGCCACTTCTGTGTGACCGCGAATGTCAGAAGCTATAACTGGCAATCCTGCCAAGATCGCTTCACAGACGGCGATCGGAAAAACCTCTTGTTTTGATGGGAAGACTGCGACATCGGTGCTCCTCACCAAGAGCCACGGGTCTTCTGTGAAGTCCACAAATGTCACCAGGTCACTCAAGCCGTGCTGCGAGATGAAAGTCCTGAGGGTTTCCGAATATAAACCTCTCGCATCGCCTCCTATCAGCAGAGTCTGAGTTGAGAAGGCAGGATCACGTCCTTTGATGATTGCCAAAGCCTTCAGGAGTTCCAATTGATTTTTTCGGTCGCTGTAACCTCCACTGACACACACTAGGCGTTGATCGTGGATGGCGCTGTCACTAATAGCAGGAATGTCCACTGGGGGACGGAAGCTGATCGCCTCAATTCCGTACTGGGTTGCCATCACGTCGCGCAGACCCTCACTGGCAGTCATCAGACAACTGGATAAGGCGTTGATCATCGCCAGGCGTCGTGATAAGTAGGAAAACTCACCCTCGTTTGGATACTCATGCGCGAGCCAGATGTGTGGCACATTTGACACGGCTGCTGCAAACGCCCCCCAGGGAACGTTGAGGGTATTAGAGATCACCAGGGAAGCGTGGGATATCCGGATTATTTCTACGATGGCGTGGACTGCCTCGATTTCCACGTCACTTCGCGATTCGTCGCCATCAGTCCACCATCCGTAGGGAACAGAGTGCACGGTCACACCAAGCGAGCCTAAATCCTCGCCATACCTGTCATGCTGATGCGTGACAGGCTTGACGCAATGCACGTGGTATCCCTCTTTCAGGAGCCGCGTCATGAGGCTCTTGCCGACACGTTCGGCGCCATTGGACAACGTCGCAGTGGCCCCAACATAGAGGATGGTCGCACTCATGAACGTCCACCGTTCGGGGAACGCATCAGATTCCAAGTGGGCATGACAGGCAGTGTGCCGCGGAAGGAGACTGCCTCACAGTGCAGTCCAGTTGTCTTGTTGTGATTCTTCACGTGAGTCTCCCCATGGAAGTGATCGCCGAGTCGGGGATGACCACAAGCGATTCATAGCGACACTCTATACCAGGCAGTTGTTGTTATCCGGGGCGGAAGGAATCCATGCGTGATGACTGCTCAAGAGAACCCGTTACGGAAAGTGATCCTGGCTCGAGTGTTTTGAAACCATGAATGGGTACTGATTAGTAGGGTATCGGATAATAAAGGAAAAGAATGTTGTTGGCCCGGAGTCCAAATAATTCAAACTCCGGGCTAACAAGATGACGAATTTTCATTCGCGACCATGGATTACCTTTCAAGGCCGCGAACCAGTGTATGACGAATAAAAGGCCTATCCATGACAGGGATATTTTGTGACTCGCGCTCCAACTGAGACAGCAGGTGCCACGAGAGGATACTCAGGTCTGGGTCACTGTCTTCATCAAAGTTATTGCAGCGGCCGCGGAACAGCAGTGTCGAGAATTCGAAGCCTTTTGTCGTTGGAATCAGAACCGTGAATTGGCGGTCACTTTCCTATCAATCGAATGGTTTGGTCCGGACGATCACCATTGTTATAACCCAGGCTATTGTTCCAAAGTCCTGCGGTGCTGAACCCGTTTATCCCGTTGTTGAGGGCGACGTAGACTCCGGCATTGCCGAATCCGACGATGTCGGGGTAGCCGTCTTTGTTGACATCAAGCATTGTGCGCGGGTTGTCTTCGACGCTCCATCCACCAGTGTAATAGCTAAAGCCCGCATAGACTCCCAGTGGACTCGAAAAGCTAGACCCGTGATTCCAGGAAATATTTGTTCCGGAATATCCAAAATTGATGATTTCAGGACGACCGTCCTGATTGAGATCAGTTTGATAAGGCAGTTGTGCACTGTCTTGGATTCCGTCACCATTGGCGTCTACCCAGTTATTCGGCACAGCAATGCAAGTGTAGTCGTGAATGTCACCAGCAATGGTCTCGAAATTGACCAAGTCACGTGCCGTGACACTTGAATCCTGCAATTACCAAGCATGAGCTATTGACATACCGTTGTAGAGAACAGCATAAGCATCTGTCACGAATTCAAAGTTTTCTTGTTGATGATTAACTCCAGGCGCGTAGTAGTGAACACCGGCAGTGATAGGAGGATCAACGGTATTACATATGGCGTTGATTTGATTATGCGCAACTTCATGCCGGACGATATCTCGAACATAGGCGTCGGATTGTCCGGCCAGTCGGGCCACATTAGTCTTAATTTGTCCGGCGCGTTCCCAACATCCAGTATGTCCTCCGCAATTGTCATTTACGACATCATATATTTGGAATTTACTGGCTTCGTTGATTGCAACAGTGAAAGCCTCAGAACTAGTGAGTGCTGAAGCAGTAGGAGAAGATTGAATTAGGGATATGACTAGCGACGATGCAAGTATAATTACAGTCAGCGCTCCCCTACGAAGGGTTTTCATGGTCTGCCTTTCGGTAGCTGTAGCCAACATTAAATGGTCTATAAATGTATTACACAATTAATGAATTGTCTGCCTCATCCTTTTCCCGGCGATAAACCCCAGGAGTATCGAAATGGTCGATAAATTCCAACACAGTCGATATCTGGCCTTTGATCGACATCAGTAGAATTCGAAGTCAACCGAATCTAGGGAATAGGGGATGATTCTTGTCTACTTGGCTGACGTGGTGTCGGCACTCCAGGACAGTGAGCAGGCCAAAGCTGCGCTTGAGATCGCAGAAGCTGATCTTGTCACGACAAGAACATTGCTGTGGCATCGGGATCAGGCTTTATTGGCGATCCACGGGTCTCACTGGTACAAACTTTCCCAGCGAGTGGGCGCGGTCAAGACCGTCCTTGGCAGGCTTGTGCATCGCAGACGAGCCCGTTGACGTCTCAGCGGTGGCAGAGATTCAACCGGAGAAGTTGATCCAGCCGATCATCCACCAGGTGTAGACGACCACGAGTAGCGGTCCGGCCAGGGAGAGGACTGTGATGGTCACAGGGAGCCGGGTGTGGAGATGTTCGCGGACGCGCAGGGGAACGAGCTTTGTCAAGGCGTAAATGATGAAGGGGAAGCCGTACGTGAAATAACGGCCCTGGATGCCCAGGGTTGGGCCATAGTTGAGTCCTTGTCCGACGGCTAAAAATGTAGATTCGGTTGCCCCGGCGAACAGTACGCAGGCGAGAAGGAAGAACAGGCTGGTGTGTCGTACTGTGAGTTTTTCAGCGTAGAAACCTGCCAGAGTGAGGGAGATCAGGCAGATCACCAGGGTGATGACGCCGACGAAACCCAAGGAGTTGTATCCGAATTGGGCCACCGAATCGGTGAGGTAGCCGCCGCCCATGCTGAGGTTGGCTTGGAAGAACATGCGCGCGGTGTACACGGGATGCTCGAAGAGAGCCTGCACGCTACCCCCGCTGGATGTCACTGAGGCACCGATCCCGAGGTGGTGCAAGATCTTGTTGAGCAGGAGATAAGACCCGGCCAAGACAGCGAAGGGAATGGCTTTGAGAAGGTTCCCTCGCCATCTGTGAGTGGCTAGGCGAGCGCCGGGAACCATCAGCAACAGCAGGAGGAAAACCACCACTGTGGGTTTCGTCCACGTGAGCAAAGAGGCTGCGCACAACAGCCAGATCGTTCGGCTTCGGGAGTACGCCGATTCCAGCAGCACGTTGAAAAGCGTGGCGGCGAAGAGAAGAGCGAAGGCTAACGACAAGGTGTCAGCCGTGACATAGGACGATTGGAACAAGGTGACAGGCAGGAGCGCGGATGCGAAAATCAGCCACGACATACGGGTTCGCCGTACGAGGAAAAGAGCGATGAACCCGATCACACAGAAAGCCAGGGCTTGGCCTGCCCGTGCCAGCCAGTACGCCGTACTCACCGAGGTGTTCAAGGCGTTGGCGATCAGGAAGCCTGCAGCCCCCGGGAAGTAGATCATCGGGAAGTATGCGTTTGTCGCAAGGCTATTTGACCAGTTGACATGAAGATCCGAATCCCGAATTCCGACGGCGCCTGACCCATAATTATCGGGTAAGGAGGCGATGGAGTCGTGGAAGGAAGGAACCGTGCTCCATATGTATGCGTCGAGTCCCACGGGGATGGTGTCCGAACCATCGGGCCCGGGGAACAGGTTGAATTGGCTGATCTGCCAGGCGCGAAGGGTGTGGGTCTGCTCGTCCATCCCGTTGCCGACAGGGTTGACGGTGACCATGACAAGCAGCAGGGGGACGGCGATGATGAGGAAGAGCCAGTGGGCCTTGCCTGAGAACCAGCGGAGGAATCCACCGGGTTGATGCGATGACCCGGCAGAGGGTTGGAGCACAATTGTGTCACCTGGATCCGCGTTGACGAGGGAATTCACCTCAGTACGACGACGTGTGTCTGCAGTGTCGCTCATGGCTGTCGTTCCTAACCTGTTCTGTCATGCCGATCTCAGCATAGTAACGAGGGCGCTGAAGCGTTGTGTGACATCATGCAAAAGTTGCAACGAGCGATCTATTTTCATCACTCGCGGCATCCGGGGAACGACACAGCAGGTTTCGACACTGTCCTCGTCGCACGATCCGGGCCAGGATTTCGCACGTGATCGCAAGCCGATAGACTCGGGCAGGGTATCCGTATATTCAATCCAGGTACCATGGACATTGACACGTGGATAGGATTCTAGGACAAGGAGCATCCATGAAAATTCAACTCGACAAAGATGTCTTGGCTGATGCGGTGGCATGGGCTGCGCGCAGCCTCCCGCTTCGTCCGAGCTTTCCGATCTTGGCCGGACTGCTGATCAAAGCCGAAGCCGATGTCGTCACCTTGTCCAGTTTCGACTATGAGACCTCAGCCCAGGTCACGATCAAGGCCGACGTGGAGACTCCAGGAGTTGTCCTCGTGTCCGGCAGGTTGCTGGCCGACATCACGCGCTCCCTGCCATCCAAGCCGGTCATTTTGTCCAGCAGTGACACGGAGTTGGAGTTGGTGTGCGGGTCCGCACGGTTCGCTTTCCAGACCCTGCCCGTCAACGAGTACCCAGACCTGCCGAAAATGCCCAAGGCGTCAGGTTGGATCGGGGCCGACGACCTGTCCAAGGCTGTCAACCAGGTTGTGGTGGCCGCCGGCCGCGACGAGCTCTTGCCCGTCTTCACCGGGATCAAAGTGGAATTCGACGGCGACAACCTGTCGCTGCTGGCCACAGACCGTTACCGTATGTCCTTGAAAGAGATCACATGGAACCCTTCGTCCGAGGTCGGCGAAACTTCAGCCCTGGTACCTGGCAAGGTGCTCGCGGAAACGGCCAAGTCGATGCTCGGGTCGGAAAGAATCACCATTTCGCTGGCTGAGGCGTCTGCCGGGGAGGGGCTGATCGGTTTCGAGTCGGAAGGTTCGTCGGGCACCCGTCAGATCACGACCCGGTTGCTGGACGGCGAGTTCCCCAAGTTGCGCCACCTGATGAACATCCCCGGGGATTTGACAGTACGGGCGAACACCCAGGATCTGGCGTCAGCAGTACGCCGGGTGGCCCTGGTGGCCGAGAAGAACACCAGTTTGCGGATGCGGATCGACCAAGAGTCCGTGACTTTGGAAGCGGCCCGCGGGGACCAGGCACAGGCGTCCGAAGCGGTCAGCGCCGTGGTCGATTTTGGCCCGGGCGATCCGCCGTTGACTGAGGCCGGGTTCAATCCGCATTACTTGATGGATGCCTTGTCGATCCTCGATTCGACGTACGTCCACATTTCGTTCACCGGGTCTGGGAAGCCGTGTTTGGTGACGGCCCTGCCTGATCTCGACGGCGAACCGGCGACCGATTATCGCCACGTCATCATGCTGATGCGGCTGTCCAGCTAACCTGTCCGTTCACCCGCGCTGACACCGCGTTTTGCCGGATGTCCGAGCCGTGTGACAGACTCGCCTCGATCGCCACCATTCGCCACCACCAGAACCTAGGCAACTGTGTACCTGTCTCATTTGCGGCTGACCGATTTCCGGTCGTACGAGCATCTCGACCTCGCCCTGGGTCCGGGGACGAACGTGTTCGCCGGTCCGAATGGGCACGGCAAGACCAATCTCGTCGAAGCGGTGCATTTTTTGGCCACCCTGGAGTCCCACCGGGTGGCGGGTGACCAGCCACTGATCCGGTCCGGGTGTGAGATGGCGACGGTCAGCGCGCGCGTCCAGGCAGGGGTGGGCGACGACCGCAGCCTGAGTGTGGCGGTCGAGATTCGCGCGGGCCAGTCCAACAGGGCCCAGTTGAACAAGGCGGCCGTGCGTCCCCGGGAGATCCTCGGAGCGGTCAGGACGGTCGTCTTCGCGCCGGAGGATTTGGCGATCGTGCGCGGGGATCCGGCTGCGAGAAGGGCGTTCATCGACGAGTTGGTCGTCACCCGCTGGCCCAGGATCGCCGGAGTACGAGCGGAGTACGACCGGGCGCTGAAGCAGAAGACCGCCCTGCTCAAGGCTCTGTCAGGGCGCGGTCAGCGCCATGGGGGTGGCGGCGCGGAGGAGACACTGGACGTGTGGGATGAGGCGATCGCCCGGCTCGGCGCGCAGGTTGTCGCCGCCCGGCTGCGGACCATCGACGACATCCATCCGATGCTGGAGACAAACTACGACGGCATCGCCCCCGTGCCGTCGCGTGCCACGATGGCGTATCAATCGTCGTCCGTACCGCTTGAAACCTCGTCCGACGTCGACGAGGTCCGGGAATACCTGGCCGGGAAGATTGAGCAGCGCCGCGGGGAGGAGATCGCTCGTGGAGTCTGTTTGGTCGGGCCACATCGAGACGATCTGTCCTTGTCACTGGGGGATTTGCCGGTCAAGGGCTACGCCAGCCATGGAGAGGGGTGGTCGTTCGCCCTGGCCCTGCGGCTCGCCAGTCTGGACCTGCTGCACGACGACGGCGTCGAACCGATCCTGATTCTCGACGATGTCTTCGCCGAGCTGGACGAACACCGCCGTACTCGTGTGGTCCAAGCCGTGACCTCAGTCGAGCAAGCCCTCGTCACTGTTGCAGTACGCCGTGACCTCCCCGATAATCTGGCCGCGACGATGTACGACGTGGAACCCGGCATAGTGGTGTGCGCCAGTGGAGCGGCTCCTGGTGAGGGGACCGGGTCATGACTACACGGAACAATCCCACAGACGACCCGCCGGTCCCGGAACCGACCGATGTTGACCCACGGGAGTCAGACTCGGGATCCGGACCCGATGCGTACCGTCCTCCGCACGACCCGACGGGCACCGACGTCGCCGAGCGGATCGCGGCGGCGGCCAGAGGGGTGACACCGGTCAAACGCCGCAAGCGGCGCGTCCACCAAGATCCCCCGGATGTGGAATGGTCGGGACCAGGCCCATCGGGCCGCGACCCCCAGCCCGCGGGAGCCGTCTTGGATGCTGTTCTAACACGGCGGGGCTGGAAGAAACAAGTGTCCATCGCGTCTTTGATGCCGCGGTGGGCGGAGTTCGTCGGTGATGTGAACGCGGCCCACACCCAGCCCGAGAAGTGGGAATCCGGTGTCCTGACCGTACGGGCGGAGTCCACGACCTGGGCCACCTCCCTGCGCACGATGGCCCCGCAGATCGTCGCCCGCCTGAACGAGATCCTCGGCCCGCGTACCGTCACGTCGCTGCGCATCCTCGGACCCCAGGCCCCTTCATGGAAGAAGGGAATCCGGTCTGTCCCCGGTCGCGGGCCGCGCGACACCTACGGTTAGAAACGGTGGAATTCATCAGGGGTTGTTGAGTGTGGACAGCCCGGGCGCTATGTCGTACCAGTGTTGTACAGTGCCGCACATGGGTCGAACTGAGCTGGCAGAACGGGTGGAATCGCTCGTGGCGGACATCCCTTGGGGGAGGGTGATGACCTATGGGGATGTCGCTGCGGGTTGTGGATACCCGGGTGCGGCTCGCAGGGTGGGCGCGATCGCCCACCAGAGCGCTGCCGAACTGCCCTGGCATCGTGTGGTGGCCAGCGGTGGTCGGCTGGCCGCAGTCCACGACGTGCCTCATCAGTGGCAGGCCAAGGCACTGGCCAGTGAGGGGGTGAGTGTGCGTGAGGGGCGGGTCACAGAATTCGAGTCGGTACGATGGTTCCCGCCTTACGACTTGAAAGAAGGGTATGACTAGGTCGCGGTGTCGAGGTGGGCATCGATCCAGGTCAGGATGTCGGAGGTGACCTGGCCGCGGTTGCGTTCGTTGAGGAGTTCGTGGCGATCGCCGGGGTAGATATGCAGAGTCACGTCGTGGACATTGGCCCTTTGGTAGGCCCGGGCTACTTTACGTACTCCCTTGCCCATGCCGCCCACGGGATCGGCGCCGCCGGAGAGCAGCAGGAGGGGGAGGTCCTTGTTGACGTGGCGGTAGGCGGCAGGGGCATTGGCTCGGGCGAGACTGTCCATCAAGAGGCGGTCGCAGGACAGGGTGAACATGAAACCGCAGCTCGGGTCGGACATGTACCCGGTGACCTGCCGGTCGTCGCCTGAGAGCCACTCGAACTGGGTGCGCGCGCGGCCCTTTTTCTCGAAAGGTTTGTTGTAGGGCCCGATGGACATGACGGCGAACAACCGGGACCGGTGCTCGGGTGGGTAGACGGTGCCGAGAGCCGTCAAGAGGCCCTTGCCGAAGGTGACCATGAGCGGGCTCATGGCCGCTGTCCCACAGATGATCGCCCCCGACAGCCCATCGCTGTGCTCCTCCAGATACGCGCGCAGGACGAACGAGCCCATCGAGTGTCCGAACATGAAGTACGGGATGTCGGGCCACTGAGCTTGGGTGCGTACTCGTAAACGATGCATGTCCTCAAGGAAGACGTTGCGCCCGCCAGGCAGCGGCGGCCCCGAAAACCCGAGTTGGCGCCTCTCATCGACCGAATCCCCGTGCCCGAGGAAATCCATGCCAACCACCAGCCATCCGCGTTCAGCAGCCTTGCGCGCGAAACGATCGTAGCGGTTGATGTGCTCGGACATCCCATGGTTGAGTTGCAGGATGGCGACAGGCGGCTGGTCGGGACCCACTCCAGCCGGAGCCCATGTTTTGACGGCGATTCGTGCCGGCTCGTCGGCGGTGTACCGCCCGGCTGAATGGAAAGACGATCCGGTCTTGATCACTGATCGTGCCATATGCCACCTTCCCCTTTTCGTGCTGATTAGTTTAGAACCCCGGTCAAGCCCTCGGTGGTCGCAGTCGGACGTCGGGCGTGATGAGATTCGTTCAGACAATACAGCAGTGATGTCAACTTGTCATCGAATATCGCCAAATGAGTACTGTCTGGTGTTCGGATGATGGTGTGACACTTTTTGTGAGCCTGGCGCCCCGGGCAGGTTTGAGGTGTAATCAGCCGGGTTGCACGGCGATGCGGGCGATGGCGAGATGTGGCACTCGGTGTGAGACTGGTCGTGGCCGGTCGCCTCCACTCATGGGCCTGAAGACTGTGTGGCCCCGTGGGTGGACGCTGATCCATGATGCGTTACCGGGTTCCCGGTTTCTCGGTGGTCGGTGTTGAGTCGATCACGCCCATTTGGCTGACGACCATGTCGTGGTAGCGCCCTTTGAGTGCCATCAGTTCTGCGTGGTTGCCGCTTTCCAGGATGCGTTGGTCGCCGATGACCATAATGCGGTCGGCGTCGCGGATGGTGGACAGCCGGTGTGCGATGAGGAAGCTTGTGTGGTTGGTCATCAGGCGCAGGAGTGCGCGTTGGATGTCTTTTTCTGTCTTGGTGTCGACTGAACTGGTCGCTTCGTCGAGGATCAGGATCGGGCTGTCGTTGAGGACGGCTCTCGCGATGGCGAGCAACTGACGCTGTCCTTCGCTGAGGTTGTCTGAGCTGCCCCAGACGGGTGTCTGGTATCCGTGGGGCAGTTTTTCGATGAATTCGTGGGCGTGGGCGAGCTTGGCCGCGGCGATGACCTCGTCTTCGGTGGCCTCCGGTCGGGAATAACGGATGTTGTCCAGTATGGTGCCGGTGAACAGGCAGGTGTCTTGCAGAACGACAGAAAAACAGCGGCGCAAACTGTCGCGGACGATGCCGGTGATGGGGACCCCGTCAATGAGGATTTGTCCGGTGTTCACGTCGTAGAACCGCAGGAGCAGATTAACTAGTGTTGTCTTGCCCGCACCGGTTTCCCCGACCAGTGCGATGGTCTCACCAGGTTTCACTTCAAAACTGATGTCCCTAAGAATCAGCTTGTCAGAAGGATGATCACTGTTGATTCCCTTCCCGGACTCCTCCACCGGACTGGAGATCAAGCCCGCGCCCGTACTCGTCCGGGGATAGGAAAAGTACACGTTTTTGAACACCACGCGGCCCGCGACCTCGCGTTCGACGATGGCGTTGGGCGCGTCGGGGGTCTCTTCGGGTTGGTCGAGGATCTCGAACACCCGTTCTGCCCCGGCGAGGGCCTGCTGGATGGTGTTCCACATCCCTGCCACTGCGTTGAGCGGCTGGGCGAACTGTTTGGAGTAGAACAGGAAGCTGACGACCGTGCCGACGGGCAGGCCGAAGCCGATCGACAACACCCCGCCGGTGATCGCCACCAGCGTGTAGATCAGGTTATTGATCACGTTCATCAGCGGCATC
>Ga0123354_10009392_pt1 | contig 14969 bp, 16 predicted proteins | sample TergutLab28metaG_2_FD_97872 | JGI IMG/M metagenome (GOLD analysis project Ga0123354, IMG submission 97872) | Labiotermes labralis P4 segment gut microbial communities from Petit-Saut dam, French Guiana - Lab288 P4 | ecosystem: Host-associated > Arthropoda: Insects > Digestive system > Gut ...
CGGTTCGCGAATTCCTCTTTACGACAATGAGGGTGCCCGTCAGCGTGATTAGAGCCGCCAACACCACACAAATTCCGGAAATCCATGCCGCTTTTGTAGTATTCATCTATTTCGATTCCTTTCTTACATTGAAGTAGCCGTCGTAAAGACTAACGCGTCTGCCAATTTCGCCATCCGCGAATATACAATAAGAGGTTGCCCACCTGATTAAAACGACCCCCACAATTTGCGCTTATAAAAAGGTTCACATGCACGGGCGACATAGGCAGAAAGATTTTCTTTATCCTGCGGATCAAATTTTATCGCGCGGAGAAGTTCATTTTGTTTCAAATGAGGGGTTCCGATTTGCAGAATGCGTTTGAAAGTGGACGCTTCATCACCGGTGAAATTGACCACTAATAAAAAGCTGCCTTTGCGTTCTATCAGCACAAGCCACGCCGTCTTGATGTGCGGTTGCATTTTGAAATCTTTCACTAAAGCAATAAGCAATTCCCGTGGGAGGTCGGCGTGATTGGGGATGCCAATGCGCACGGGGGTATCTTGCTCCACGGCATGAGGCCCAAAATCCGTTCTGCTTACAACAGAGCCATTGATTTCTGCCATTAGCGTTCGGTCAATGCACATCTGAGAGCTAGCCACATTGATGATAAAGCCCGCGTACTTTTGATCACGCATAATCATGCCATTGAGATCGTCATAAGTGGAGATGAGTGTTTGCTCATCTCCGCGCACACGCCACTTTTTGAGTTCCGGCCAGTCGGTGAAGACGGGCAAAAACGTCTGATTATCGTCACGAACAAGCAGATCAAGCTCAACCGTCGTACCTTTTTCTATGAAGCTTTGGCCGGCTTCATTTGCCGCCGGTTTGGGTGTGATCTTGACAGGCGAAAGAAAATGTGCTTGGCGAAGTTCCTCCACTACCCGCGCCCGCGCCGCGGGCGTGTTGTTTTTCTGCAAATCGGCGATTGCCGCCACAAGGGCGGGATTTTCCACGGGTTTGTTCACATCAATCATATCCTAACGCCACTTTCTTTATGCGTATTTTTTCCGCCTGAAAGATTACCCTCTCCCATACAATTTTCCCATATCTCTAAATCCATCCCAATCAATTCCCGCCAGCTGCTCCTCCGTTACCCGCCACGCCCAGTTGTTTTCCACACTTCCCGGTGTGTTCATGCGCGTGTCGGCGCCGAAGCCGCACAGATCCTGCATGGGAACGATAATCAACTCGGCCACGCTTTGATACAGCGCGCGCAGCATGGCGCGCAGGGCGGGTGCGTAAGCGCCACCGTCGCCCCAGTCGTTGCCGCTAAACCCACAATACTGAAGCGCCTGTTCGCGCACATCCTCCGGCAGTTCCCACAGCCAGCCGAGCAGCGTGTTGTTATCGTGCGTGCCCGTGTAGGCCACGGTATGGGAGATATAGTTATACGGCAGGTGCGGGTTGTCTTTGTCGCCGCTGAAGCCGAACTGCCATACGCGCATGCCCGGGAAGCCTGTGGCCTCCAGCAGCTGCACGACCGCGGCGTCGATGTCGCCCAAGTCCTCCGCGATGATGCCGGGAGCGGGTACGCGCGCCGTGAGCGCATTAAAAAACGTCATACCCGGGCCCTTGCACCACGCGCCGTCCACGGCTTTTCCCCCGGCGGGAATCGCCCAGTAATCGGCGAACGCGCGGAAGTGATCCACCCGCACTTTATCGAACATGCGCAGCGAAAAGCGGATGCGATCGATCCACCACGCGTAGCCGCTTGCTTGCAGCGCATCCCAGTCGTACAGCGGGCTGCCCCAGTTTTGGCCGTCGGCGGAAAAATAGTCGGGCGGCACGCCCGCCTCGGCGGTCATCACGCCGCGCGCGTCCAGCTGAAAGATCTCTTTGTGAAAATACACGTCGGCGCTGTCCTCGGAGACATAAAAGGGCATGTCGCCGATTAACTTCACGCCCGCGTCATTGGCGTAGGTTTTCAGCGCGTCCCACTGGGAGAAGAAGATATACTGCAAAAATACATAAAACGCCGCGTCGCCCGTCAGCGGTGCCAGCGCCGCCCATTCCCGCCACGGTGCGTCCCGGTTGACACCCTTGAGTTCTTTGAACGCGGCGTATTCCACTGCCCACGGGTTTTCCTTTTGGAATTGCTCTATTTCCGCGGCCATCGCGCCGTCCACGCACGCAAAAGCTTTACGCAGCAGCGGCAGGTGCGTCTCGGCGAGAAAATCAAACGCGCAGCGATAGGGGCCCTCTGTCCGCGCCGCCGCCAACTCCTCCGGCAATAAAAGTCCGCGCGCCGCCAGATCCTCCAGGTCAATCAGCAGCGGGTTGCACGCGAAAGCGGAGGCGCTTTTATACGGGGAGTGACACTCGTCGGGCTCGTTTAAGGGCAGGATCTGCCAATACGAAAATCCGCCGCGCTTGAGTAAATCGATGAACGCGCACGCTTCTTTACCCAGCGTCCCTGTCCCATACGGGCCGGGCAGAGAGGAGACCGGCATCAGCACGCCGCTTGCCCGGTGATTAATCTGTTGTTTTGTCATGTGTGCCGCCCCCTTTCTTACAATGCAATAAATTTTATATCATTATTAATTATAAAGCAATAATCCGCCCCTGGTACAGTCGCGCGCGTCCCGCTACGCTTCGTTTGTGCGTTTCACCACTGTGCCCGGCTCTATCGGCGCGTTTGCCGCACCGTCCGCATCATCCCGGATACTGCGCAAACTCCGCCGCCGTACCGCAGAATACATTCAAGTCCACGTAGCGCTGGCTGCCTGAAAATCCCCGCAGCCTGCCTTTGTCTGTGTACTGCCAAAACGTCCACGCCCGCCCGCCGGGCAGCGACGGCTCGGCCAGCGTGTTACGGATCCACACGTCACACTCGACAAAATCATTTTGAAGATACCGCGCGTAGGCGCTGGCCGTCGCGTAGAAAATGGGTGTCATCCCATACGCGCCCTGTATCTTTTCCACAAACAGCTTCAGCTGCGCCACCACCTGCCCGCGCGGCTGCGGATGGTAGATGTACTCACCGTAAAATTCCAGGTCGATGACGGGCGGCAGCATATTGCTCGTCTTAGGCACCACGTCGATAAAATGCGCCGCCTGCGTGTCGCCGCCGCTCTCAAAGCTGAAAAAGTGATACGCGCCCACGCGCAGGCCCGCGGCGGCGGCGCCCGTATAATTTTGCTGAAAATACGCATCGGTAGAGTTGCTGCCCTCGGTCGCCTTGATGAAAGCGAAAGAGATATGCTGCGCCTTGACGGTTTTCCAATTGATGTCGCCCTGATACGACGACACGTCGACGCCGCGCACGGGATAGGCGGGGAACGCGGGGGCGTCGGGCACCCACAGGCCGGTGAACCACAGCGCGCCCGCCGTGACGGCGGCGAGGAACACGCCGGCGACAATCAGCGCGGGAATGAGAACGCGCTTGCGTACCCGTTTCTTTCTCATGCGCCCTCCGCCGTTGCGTCACTTTATTGTTCCTGCGTCATTGTCTCCGTCTTATAGCCTGTTTATTAGCCCCTTCAGGCTCTCCTCAAAATTCACCCCGTAGCGGATTTCCGTGCCGTCGTCGCGCGTACGCCGGATGCTGTCCACCGTGAAATCCACCGCGATGCGCGCGGCCTCGGGGAGCGTGCGTCCGCGCTGCGGCGCGCCGCGCAACAGCGCGCCGGTCAGCGCGCTGCCGAACACGTCGCCCGTGCCGTGGTAATAGCCCGGGATGCGCGCCGCCATGGCATAAGACACCGCGCCGCGGTCGTACACGGCGGCGCCCAATTCGGTTTCGTTGAACGCCACGCCGGTCAGCACCACACCGCCGCCGTGGATGGCGGCCAGTTGCTTTAACATATCTTCAATGTATGCCTGCGTATAGGGCGGTTCCTGATAGGGCATGTCCAGCATAAGCGACGCCTCGGTGAGGTTTGGGAGGATGACGTCGGCTTTTTCGCACAGCGCCCGCATGCCCGCGGGGAAGGTATCGGGAAAGATGCCGTACAGCTCGCCGTTATCGGCCATGACCGGATCGACCACGACGACCGTGTCCCCGCGCTTGAAGCGGGCGAACAGCTCCGCCACCAGATCGAGCTGCTCAAAGGAGCCCAGAAATCCCGTGTAGATGCCGTCGAACTGAAGCCCCAGCGACGCCCAGTGATCGGCGATGGGACGGATGTCGTCGGTCAGGTCGCGGTAGGTGAAACCGGTGAAGCCGCCCGTGTGCGTGGACAGCACGGCGGTGGGCAGCACGCTCGTCTCCACGCCCATGGCCGACAGGATGGGCAGTGCCACGGTGAGGGAGCATTTGCCGACGCATGAAATGTCGTGCACGGCCAGCACGCGTTTGAGCAAGGGGATCAGCTCTTTTCGTTGGGATTATGGTTTATTATACTAATTAAAAGGAGGAAAAGCAACCGGATCGGCAGAACCGCCGCCTTTGTGCTTGATTTTATGAAGCTGTGTTGATAAAATCTTTGAAAAAGGAAGTGACCGTCATGCCCCTTACCGCCAATGCCCATCATGAACAACTGCTGCAATACATGCCTGTCCATGAAGCGGCTATCGCCGCTTACACGCCCCTCACCGGCGCCTATGTGATTTTTGAGCACAATGAGCAATTTCTTTTTGCGTACAATACCTGGCGGCGGCAATGGGAACTGCCGTCGGGCGGCATTGAACCGGGCGAAAGCCCCCGGCAGTGCAGCCTTCCGGTATTTTTCTTCAAAACGGGAGTATGGGGGCTTGCCCCCATACTCAACGGGTCGCCATTTTAACTTGTTTCCCACTTGGCATTACGAGCGACCCCGCGGCCCGGGAACTGTTTGAAGAGACCGGGCAGACGGTAGAACCGGATGAATTGATTTTCAAGACGTTAGTGGAAATTCGGGATAAAAATATAACAAAATATCGTGCCGTGTATTATATAAAAGCGGCAATGCTCACGCCGTTTATCGAAAACGATGAGATGGCTCAAATGAAGCTCTGGAACCTGACCGATGCCATCGGGGACTGTGACGCGATAGACGCGGCCATTGTCAAGCGCTGCACTCAAGGGTTAATCTCATATGTCTAAAACAAGGGCGCGGAATTGTTCCGCGCCCTTGCCGCCTTTGAAAACCTATCTGCCGAGTTCGCTTGAGACGTATTCCGCCCCCATCTTCTTAATCCTGTTGCACTCATATGCCAGCTTTTGTTCTTTGCGCTGAGCTTTTTGCTCCCGTCGCCTTTGCCTGTACCCGGCGAAACCGCCGCTAAAAGATGGCCGCGCGAACCTGAGCACTCGAACGAGCAGCCGTATCCCCCAAAACAGCACGAACAAAAACGCGACCAGCTCGCGCGGGCCCGCATCGGTATTCCACATCGCGAGCTCAAGGAACAGCACAAAAACGATAAGCAGAAAGTCCAGTGCCTGGCCAACGAGGCCGCGCTTGGCGGCGAGCCGCCGCTTGGCCAAATCCCGTATGGCGGCATCGCCGCCGGTTTCGGTTTGCGGCTGCGGCGCGCAGGCGGTTACCGCCACGGTCACAGCCTCGGGTGTGGTTTCAGGTACAACTGCGGGTGCATTGGAAACTTTGGGTTCCATAGAAAAATCCTCCTTGTCGGTCAGGAGAAGGCAAATTATATCCGCCGAGACCCATACCGCCCGCCCTTTTTTCACCAGCTGATGGGCGCGCTTTATATAGGTGGATCCCAGAATGTCACTATGCCCGTCCACGACCTTGATAGTTTGTGGTATAGTATCACCTCATCCTCTCTGTTTTTTGTCACGGGTGCCGTCCCCGGATTGCAGTTCCGTTTTTTATGATGGGTGTCTTCCCCGCCTGCAAAAAACAGTATAACATAATGATGAAGCAAAATAGCTTCTATTATAAATATACAAAGAGTAATTTATAATTATAGTTTACGTTTTGTTTACAGTTCTTCAGTTCCTCCAGCAGCATCCTTTCGCCTTACATACCGCGTAAACTTCCCGTGGGGCAGCATGTTTTGCAAACGTCCCCGCTCAACGGTATACCCTGAGCAGCCAAGAATAGCCAGTACATTGGTGGGATCGGCCATCATTTCGTTTCACGCCGCACCGGAATTGAGTGTTTGTTTTTACTATTTTGTTAGTCCCGAGAGCTGTACTTTCCTACACGCGCACTTGTGCGTCGGTGTCTGTCTCCCTGTATCGCTCCAGCATGGGGATTCAAATCAGGCCTTGCAGGATCATCCTATCCAGTCCAATGCCGCTGATGAGACAGCGTTCTTTTTTGTTGCCGGTCATCTGCTGTATCCAATCAACAAATCCGCCGTCGCCGATTTCTATTTTCTCCTCATCGCGGTACATATACAGTTTGAAATTCAGACCTTTATAATAGGGATTGTCCGCGTGATCCAAATCAAAGGAAAAAGAGGCGTCGGGAAGTTCCGTCTGAAGCAGTTCGGCCATTTTTTCAAAGAAGCCGTCACTGTCGGTATAGCCACTTCTTTTCCTTAGAACCACGTGCAGTTCCGCATTGTATTTTTCAAAAAATAAATCTTTATAATAAGAGAGCTGTTTGATAAGCAAACTTTTCTCGCATATGTATGAACCGGCATCTTTCCCCGAGGACACGATGCAAAAAAGGCCGAAATGCGGGAAACTTCTCTTGCCGACAAACGTCTGTGCCCGGACAGCCCGCGCGGCCGCACAATAGTGAACCGGTGTTTTGTTTTCTATTTTTCTGTTTTTTAGCCGATCGGCGATAACAATAGCCAGCATATTGGTGGGATCGGCTACCATTTCCGTCCCGCGCACTGCGCTGACGACATTGTTTTGATCCACACAGCCAAAGGCGGAACAGCTGCCGAACGGCGCAGCGGGAGAAAGCAAGATGCCCTCTATCGTGTGCCGCTGCGCAAGGGAAAAAAGTTCCGTTTCCAATTGACAGTATTGCAGAGGGCTTATTTCACTGGGTACGGCAAAGCGGTTGCCCGCGTAATTTTTTAACAGGGCGGGCGGCGTGAGTTTTTTCGATTGATTTCTATTTATCTCAAGCCAGAGGGAATTCAAATCCGATTGTGGCAGAGCGGCCAATTTTTGCAGCAAGGTGTCGTCGCCCAGCTCTGTCAAAATGCGCTGTACGATTTTATCCATGGCTTATCCCCCTACTCCTTGGTACAGCGCCGCGTCTGCCGGCAGATGCGGCACCACGATAATGGCTGCCACGATGCAGATCACCGCGGCACCGAGCGCGATAAAGAGAATCCATCTGCGGAGTTTGCGGCTGCGGCACCATATAAAGTCAAGCATGATGACAAGCATCAACAGGGCGAATGTCCCTACGAAGAAAAGAGGCCATAGGCTGTCAATGTAAGGCGGGAAAATGAAAGACAAAAGATACCCGCCAAAGAATAAAATAAAGAAAGCCGCGAATACGCAGGATACGGTAAGATATACTTTTTTGTTTGGGTCGCGCGCGTGGAAAACGGGCGGGCGGTGTTCATCCATGGCGGATAGCCCCTTTTCTATAATTAAATTATTTGATAATATAGCATTTTAGCCGGCTGGCAGGCACCACCAGTCGGCGGGCGGAAGATGCGGCAGCACGATGATGGCCACCACAATGCAAATCACCATGGTGCCAAGCGCGATAAAGTAAATCCATTTTCGAAGTCGGCGGCTGCGGCCCCATAGGGTGGCAAGCATCATACCCAAACTTAACAGGGCAATTATCCCCGAAAAAAACAACACCCACCGCTCGTCAATCCCATGCGGGGAAATGGAAAACAGCATAGCCATGCCGAGTATCCCTATGCCCAAGGCCGCAGGCACGCAGAAACACGAAAGAATAAGAAGCCGGATGAGGTCGCGCGCACGGAAAGCGGGCTGGCGGGCTCCTTTTTATTCAAATAATATCCGGTTGTCCAACAATAGCGTATCCCTACACCCGTACTTCCGCGTCCGTCTTTGTCTCCCCATACCGCTCCAGCGCGGGGGTGAGCACGCCCGTGACAAACTCCCGCGTCTGCTCGGGCGCGCGGCCGACATAATCCCGCGCGTTCAGCGCGGCGATGGTTATGCCCCCGGTGGCCGAGCCGCCGAACACCTCGTCCGCGGCCAGCCGCTCCATCAGATCGCACACGCCGTCGCCCTGCTTGACGCGCTGGGCCGCGGCCATGGAATGGACACGGATGCGCTCGTGCAGTTCCTGCCGGTCGCCGCCGCGGGAGACGGCGTCCATGAGGATGTTTTCGGTTGCCATGAAGGGCAGCTCGCTGTCCAGGTGCCGCGCGATGACCGCTTCGTTGACGACCAGGCCGCCCGCCACGTTGATCACCAGCGACAGGATGGCGTCCACGGCGAGGAATGCCTCGGGCACGGACAGGCGCTTGTTGGCGCTGTCGTCGAGCGTGCGCTCGAGCCACTGGGCCGCCGCCGTGAAAGCGGGGTTCTGCGCGTCGGCGATGACATAACGCGCCAGTGCCGCGATGCGCTCGCTGCGCATGGGGTTGCGCTTGTACGCCATGGCCGATGAACCGATCTGCTGCTTTTCAAAGGGTTCCTCGATTTCCTTGAGGTGCTGCAGCAGGCGGATGTCGTTGGAGAATTTGGCGGCCGACTGCGCAACGCCCGCGAGCACGGCCAGTATGACACTGTCCACTTTGCGCGTGTAGGTTTGCCCCGACACGGCGAAGGTATTTTTATACCCTAATTTTTCGCAAAAGAGTCTATCCAATTCGCGGCATTTCTCGTGATCGCCCTGGAAGAGTTCGAGAAAGCTCGCCTGCGTGCCCGTGGTGCCTTTGGCGCCCAGCAGGCGGGCGCCGTCGAGGCGATACTGCACCTCCTCAACATCCAGTAGAAAATCCTGCGCCCACAGCGCGGCGCGCTTGCCCACGGTGGTGGGCTGGGCGGGCTGAAAATGCGTGTAGGCGAGGGTCGGCATGTCCGCGTATGTGAGCGCGAAGCGGCCCAGCGCGCGCGCCGCGGCGACGAGTTTGTTCAGTACCAATCGCAGCGCGTCGTACATGATGAGCAGATCGGTGTTGTCCACGACAGTCATGCTCGTGGCGCCGAGGTGAATAATACCTTTGGCCGCGGGACACTGCTCGCCGTAGGCGTATACGTGCGCCATGACGTCGTGCCGCACCTCGCGCTCGCGCGCTTCAGCGACGTCAAAGTGGATGTCGTCGGCATGAGATTTCAACTCGGCAATCTGTTCGTGCGTGATGGGCAGGCCGAGCTGCTGCTCCGCTTCGGCGAGCGCTATCCAACACTTGCGCCAGGTGCGGAATTTGTGCCGCTCGGAGAACAGCGCCTGCATCTCATCGCTCGCGTAACGCGAGGACAGCGGCGATTGATAGCGGTCAAGGGGCGAATGGGATGTGTTCATAACAGTTCCTCCAATGAATCACGGTGTAATTGAAAACAATCAAATTCACAGTTTTGATTGTTTTCATCCGGTGCTATACAGATATCACGGGTTTTGAATCCCAGTTTTTCGATCACGCGACGTGACGCGATGTTTTCCGGTTTGACAATTGCGCACAGCACCTCTTGTCCGGCCTGCTCAAAAGCAAATTTGACAACGGCTGCCGCGGCTTCCGTCGCATATCCCTGATTACGGTATTCTTCTAAAACGCTGTAACCAATTTCAACCTCATCGTTAATTTCGGGTTTGGCGTGAATATATACGCGCCCGATGCATTGCTCTGTTAGCCTGAGCCGGATATAAAAAATGATAAGCAGTCTGCCCGGATTTTTCATCCAGCGGATATAGTCCATGGCGGCTTCATCGGTTTGAAATTCATCCCCGTTTATTAGGCGGACAATTGCCGCATCCGCTTCCGTAACGGTGCGCAGATGCAAGCGCTCTGTTTCTATGTGTTCCATGGGTTGCGCGTTCATGGCAATTCCTCCAATGTATCAATCAGCTCCAGCCAGTCACGGATATACAGATGATCGCACTCGGGCGGGACGTCCAGCTTTTTATCCCGATAATCGCAGGGCAGTGGGCTGTGGTACCACACGGGAAACATGCCCACTTGATTCGCGCCGAGAATATCCACGGCAATGTTGTCGCCGCAAAACCATACGTTTTCTGCAGCCAGATTGGCTTTGCGCAGTGCCAGCTCGAAGATGAGCGGATTGGGCTTGCGCACGATGTACTCGCTGGACGCGATGATAAACTCAAAGTGATTATGCGGAAACAGATGGTTGATGCGATCTTTTAGCCCCTGCCCGCTGAAGGAGATGTTGCTGATGACGCCGGTACGGATGTTATGCGTCCATAAATAATCGAGCAGCTTGTCCACATTTACCATCATCTCGCCCGGGGCGGCGGCGTCCCAGAACACGCGCTCCATTTCGGGAGGAGAAATTGAAAATCCGATTTGCAGCGTTTCGTAGAGCAGGCGGTCGAACATATCGGAATGGATTTCCACGTCGAGTGCGCGGGCTTTCGTGATGCCGGATTCCCCCCACAAGCGGTCGGCAAATATGCCAGCCTGCTCCGCCGTTAAGTTATTGGGGTTATGCGTGGCATAGCGCAGCAACGCCGCGTTGCCCGCGCAACTGTCAAACGTTGGCTCATGCGCCAGCGTTTGGCCGTAGTCAAACAGAATCATTTTTGGTTTTTGTTTTGGCATGTTTTGTTTCATCGTTATCTTTCTTTTATTTTAGCTTCATAAATCTTGTCAATTTCTTATTCAAGCACGTTCATGGTCAGACCCGTCAACAATTTGGGATAAAAATACGTGGATTTCTGGGGCATTTTTTCGCCGGCTGCTGCGACATCGCAGATCTCGCTGATGCGGGTGGGATTCATCAAGAACGCCGCCTGATACAGGCCGCTGTCCACGCCGGCGACGGCTTCCTGTACATCGCGGGTATAGGTGAGGTTGCTCCCGGCGGCCATGTTGGCGCTGTCGATGCCCAGCAGCGGTTCGAGTATGAGCGTGTGCAGCACGCGCACGTCCAAGCCCCGCGACGCGGGGGCAAGAGTGGGAAGGATCGCGTCCATTGCGTGGACGTCGCGCAGGGTGAGCAGCACGGCGGTTTTCCCATTGGCCGCGGCAGGAGAGGCGTCCGCGGATACCGGTGTGTCCGCGGGCGTGGCCGGAGACACGCCAGAAGGGCGGGAGTAAAAGACAAACGCTTTTTTGCCTTCGTCGTAGGCGCGCGTGAGAGCGGTCTGCGCTTCGTCCAGCGGCAGGGCGCGCAAGTCAAAGTGCTCTTCGCACCGCCGCAGCAGCGCCGCCGCGTCAAAAGCGGGCACGTCCCGCACCAGCCGGTGCGTCGGGTGCACGGCCAGCCCGGGGTGTGTCATCTCGACGAGCATCATCATGACGTATTGGCGCGCCGCGTTGTCCGGCGCGGCGTCGCGGTAGCGCAGCGCGGTTTCGTACCGGTGGTGCCCGTCGGCGATGTAGAGCTTCTTTTGGGCAAAGCGTGCAGCAATGGCGGCGACGGCGGCCGTGTCGGTGACGGCCCATAGCCGCTGATGGAGATCGGCGTCATCAACAAAGTCATACAGCGGCGGCACGTTAGTGGTCAACGCGGCAAGGTCGAGAGGCTGCTCGTCACGGTACAGCGCATAGATGGCGCTGAAATTCGCGTTGGTGGCGTTCATGAGGCGCCAGCGGTCGTCCTTGGCTTTGGACAGCGTCTCCTCGTGCGGCAGGATGACGCCGGCGGCGAAATCCTCCAGATGCACCCGAGCGACGATTCCCGCGACAGCTTGTCCGTCAAAGCCTATCTCGTACACATAAAACGCGGGCGTTTGGTCGCAGGCGAGCACGTTCGCCGCGCACCAGTCACGCAGCGTATTTCCCGCCCCGGCGTAATCGCCGCCGGGCAACTCGAGGCGTACGATGTTGTGCTCGCTGCGCGCGAGCAGCGCCTGCCGCTGCGCTTCGCCGATGATGTCGTAGGGCGGGCAGACGAGCGCGTCTATCTCCCCCGCCGCTTTGGTGAAGCGCAGCGCGCTGAAAGGCCGGACGATGGCCATACAATATCCCCTTTATTTGCAGTTTTGAACGGATTTATTATAGCGTTTTGGGGGATAATGGTCAAGTTTTAGGCAGAACTTTAAGACTTTAGAACTCTTTTCTCAATCACGTTCATTTGACGACATGACGCGTGGGTTTCGCTGCGCAAAACGCAATGAACGTATCGGCAAAGGCTTCGTAAAGCCTTTGCCGGGGTGGTTCAGGTGGGGAGGATTCAATCAAGTTGAAGAAAAGATGCCTGCGGGCATCTTTTCTTCAACTTTACGCCTCAAATCGATCTCTTAATTTTTGCAGCGCCTTTTTTTCGATGCGCGAGACATAGGAGCGCGAGATACCCCGTTTTTTGGCCACCTCGCGCTGTGTGTGCTCCTCGTGTCCCAGTCCGTAGCGCCAGCACAGGATTTCTTTTTCCCGCTCAGTGAGCACCTCGTCCATATAGCCGTACAGCTTTTCGGCGTTGATTTTCAGGTCGAGTTCGTCGGACATGGTATCCTCGGCGGCCAGTACGTCGATCAGGTTGAGAGGATGGCCGTCCTTGTCGGTGTCGATGGGCTCGGAAAAGGACACGTCCTGCGCGGTTTTTTTGTTGGCGCGGAAGTACATGAGGATCTCGTTTTCGATGCAGCGCGCGGCGTAGGTGGCCAGGCGGATACCTTTCAGATAGTCAAACGTGTCCACGGCTTTGATAAGCCCGATAGTGCCGATGGAGATGAGATCGTCCTGATCCCTGGCGGCACTGTAATATTTTTTGATGATGTGCGCGACTAAACGCAGGTTGTGCTCGATGAGCTCGCCGCGCGCGGCCATGTCCCCGCGCTCGCGGTACAGGCGCAGCGCCTCGCGCTCGCGCTCGGCGGACAGCGGGCGCGCGAACGAGCCCGCGCCCACCACATGCAGCGCAAAGAAAAACAGCTGGGACAGTGTCTGCAACAACTGAAAAAACATACCGCAAGCCCCCTTGCGGTATGTATATGAAGACAGCGGCTTGACCGATGATGCGATAGATAAAGAAAAGTCGCCATAGGCGACTTTTCTTTATCTATAAATTCTGTCAGGAGGGGTTCCTCCCCTCCTGAACCACCTCGCAAATACCGCTACGGCGGCATTTGCTGATGTATTTCATTTGACGCACATGTCGTCAAATAAATACCGTTTTAAAAGGGGATGTTTATCCCCAAAATACTGAAACTCTTTTTTGCAATCAGGATACGGCGGCGGCAGCGTGCAGCATGTTTACAATGTCCGCCTTGGGGCGCACGCCCACGGCCTTCTGCACCACTTGGCCATTTTTGAACACAATCAGCGTCGGGATGCTCATCACGCCATACTGCATGGCCAGCTCGGGCTGTTCATCGACGTTGACCTTAGCGACCTTGGCGTCGGTCACCTCGCCGGCAATCTCGTCCACAACGGGGCCGACCATGCGGCACGGGCCGCACCACGAGGCCCAGAAATCGACCAGCACCGGCACGGCGCTTTTCAGCACTTCGTTTTCAAACGTTTCTTTGGTGACAGTGAGTACCGCCATGAGGATTCCCCTTTTCTCCGGCAGACAGCTTTTGAAAACACCCATTTTCTGCCGTGGAAACTACTATAGCATACCGCGAGGGAAAGTACAACGCTTTTTTATGTCCCCTTTTCGCGGCACTTTTTCGGGCGGCGGATACGCTTCGGTGGCACGGCAGCCGTGGAAAGGCCGCTATTCTTTCGGAAGGCAGAGGGGGAATCGGACGGCGGGGTGCGGGGTGATGCGGAAATCACTGTTTGCCAGGGATAGATTAGGATTGTAATAGGGATCGCCTTTGTCCAGCGCAGCGCCCCATTTGTCCAAAAATCGGCGGGTTTCGCGGGGAAAGCGCTTGATTTGTTCCGCCGCGTCGTCGGCGTCCCCGGACTTGGAGTCATAGTGTAGCAATTCCACCGTGGGCAAGTACACAATCCGCTCACCTAAGCTCCGGATTTTCAGGCAAAAATCTACGTCGCCGAGCAGCGGCGGCAGCGCGGATTCCCTATCGTCTATCCGCTCATAGACCTCCCGTTTGGCCATCAGACATGCCGTTGTCACGGCACTGACATCTTGGATCGTCTGCGCCCGGCAGAAATAGCCCGGATGGTCACCGTTTTTACCCTTATGCGCGTATCCCGCGATACCCTGGACACCCAGTACTATGCCGGCGTGCTGTATCGTACGATCGGGATAGAGCAGCTTGACGCCCACTGCCCCGGTACCTTTCCGCTGCGCGAAGCCGAGCATGAGCTGCAGCCAGTCGGGCGTCAGCAGTTCGGTGTCGTTACTGAGCTGCAGGACAAAATCCGATACGGTGGAGTGCACACCGAAATGTATCATTGCGGCATGGTTAACGTCTTTTTCGGGACAGCGCAGGATTTGAATGCGGGGATTTTGCGCCAGCTGCCCGTAATAAGCAACTGCCTGTTCATCCGTGCTGTTGTTTTCGATGACGGCGATACGGTAATTTTCATATGTGGTGAGCGTCAGGAGTGAATCGATGCACCGTTTTAGGGCGGGCAGGCTGTTGCGGGGAATGAGGATCGTCACCGATGGGTTGCCTGTCACAGCATACCGCACATCGTAAGTTCCATAGCGGTCTTTTGTCACGTGTCCCGGCAAGCCCAGCCGATCAAGGTGATTCTGCACCGCTTTCACGCCCGCCGCCGCCGCGTACTCTTTGGCCGCGGCGGCCCCGGCGGTGGATCCGGCGTGAACGCGCCAATGGTACAGCACGTCGGGGATATGAACAAATTTATCTGTTTTTTCACTCGCGCGCAAAAACAGATCGTGATCCTGCGCGCCGTCATAGCCACTGTGAAAGCCGCCTAAGTTCTTGAACAGGGCTTTTTTCAGCATACTGAAATGACAGATATAATTGTTGGAATTCAAGGCGTCGGGGGCGAAATCCGGCTTGAAATGCGGATCGAAGCGAATGAGTTTTCCGTTTTTACCGGTCATACATTTATCTTCATCTGAGTAAAAGAAATCCGCGTC
>Ga0123354_10009393_pt1 | contig 14968 bp, 7 predicted proteins | sample TergutLab28metaG_2_FD_97872 | JGI IMG/M metagenome (GOLD analysis project Ga0123354, IMG submission 97872) | Labiotermes labralis P4 segment gut microbial communities from Petit-Saut dam, French Guiana - Lab288 P4 | ecosystem: Host-associated > Arthropoda: Insects > Digestive system > Gut ...
AAATTCTACTAACCTACCCAGACCATGGTCACCGCGGGAATCCTCCCCTTCAGGGAAAATTCCCACGGTAGAGCCGGGAATCGAACCCGGGACCTCATGATTAGTAGTCAGAGACTCTGACCATTAGACCACGAGGCTGGTTATAAATTTTATATATGTGCAGTGGTTGGTATAACAATTGTGTAATATTTGGTGGATATGACAAATAGTGACCTATGTCGTACAATATTATGTGGCTGTACGTTATTTTTACCAGTCTTATGTTTTCTTCCTCCTTCTTTTGCATTATTAAACGAATTACTATTCTTTTCGTAATCCACAACCATAGTTTGTACATTCTGAAGAGAACAGACGCCAGCTTTTTAACACATAAACGAGTAGGTCATGCAAATTATCCCATACGGCTTGAAGCATAATTCTTGAGCGTATCGTGCCAAGGGCTGTGTCGTTGCTGGCCGCAGGGCGGTTAATATCTGTCGCATTGGCGATTGTGCCTGACTAATGGTGCGGCGACCCAGTACTTAGTAGCACGCGACTAGAATCCTAATAATGTCGAGGCTCGAATCGGTGACTATCACTAAATCTGTATATAAAATTCTAATCTTATGAGCAGTGTTAATTGCCTGGCATGAGGAATGGCTGCTTGCATGCAATAGCTGTGGTGGGGGCAGATATCCGACGATAAACTATGCTATTTGAAACGGAAATACCTGTACCATGACCTGTCCAGTATATGAAATTTGGTGGCTGTGAAACGCTATTATTTTTTGTGATGAAAATGAAATTTATATTATTTCATTTTCATAGAGCTATTTCTTGGAAAACGTGCGGAATATATTATCATTCTGTCAGACAATACAAGTTTGTAAATAAGAAAACAGAAAACAAGTTATGTCTACAAGAACACAAGTGGCGCACAGGAGAAACGTCTTAACACCCAGATTTACCTATACGTTTATATAATGTTCTGCCCAGGGACCGGGTGGCTACCAGAGCCCCTTTCTTTCTCTATCTCCTGGCACTCTTCAATTTACTTTAGTTCAACTTATGATCTTTTATGACCTACATTTCTTGTACAGATGATATAAGTGGCATTACTTCTGAGAATGTGTGAAGATATAAAATACGATAGGAAATTTGTCCCATGTGGCTGCGTTTTGTTTTCAGACATTTACATTCGCAACGTTTAAAATGAAGACTATAGTAGAATCACCCTCTCATCTACACCTCGATCCGCCAGGCCATATCCCCATTTGAGTTTGTTCAGCAAAATTGCTTTTACGTTTTGTTGTCTCTAGCTCCAGTATATATGAAGCTTGTAGCCCTCAAGCTATCTGCATATTTATAGAAATTGAATTTTTTAGGATGAATATATTTGGGGTTTCTCTAATAGCAGTTACTGGTATCAGTCAGCAACTGATACCTAGTCAAAAATAAGTAATTTCTCTCTCAAAAGTGTCATACAAAGAAACATTAGATGGATTGTGCACGACTCGAATATACACTCAGTTTTACAAAATATTTGGAAAGTGTCACTATGTGACTATGTGACTATGTGACTATGTATATGTTAAAGCAAACGTGAATTTTAAATTTGCTCCCGCACCTTAACGTCAGAACTTTAAGGAGTGTGAAGTTTGCGAAAAAAAAAAGTGCTCCACACGCTCTGTGACTCTAAACTGCACAGAAATTAAAAATCGGATTTACGCCTGACCGCTTTACACTTCAGCAGAGACTACAAGACCTATTGAATTGGAGGCTAGCGAGTATTTGTATGTGGTGGCGAACAGAAAAACAGATTGTCCAGAGCTTCATATCTGTACTAGCCTTTAGTCGAGAATATTGGGTTAGGTTAGAACTAGCTTTTGCCAGTGAAATATGTGCCTGTCGTTACGTAATTTGAATTATAACTTTAACTAATTTGTGATGAAATAAACTTCTTTAATTTGATCACAAATTGTATACATTAAGGAGACAGTTCAGTTTTACTGTAGTTTCAAGCTAAATGTCTCCTGGCGGTACTAACATAAAGTGGAAATTTGCGTTTCCAATTCTGGTTGACCTTTCGCTTTTGCCACGTAGGCTGAGAGGTGAGCCTAGAGGAGCGGTAGACAGATATTGAATTTAGATCAATCCCTCCCTCCCCCTAACCCTACTTCGTATGATTGTGGCTGAATGTTTCACATTGTTTGTACGCTGGTGCAGAATCGTGCTGGGTTAATTTGTGGGGTGTGGTGATAGATCGACATTGGATTAATCGAAGGTTTGAGAAACGTGGAAAATGTCATTATGTTCCGTTCGTGTGCCTTCGAGTGTGGCGTCATCTGCTGGCACACAGAACCCAGAAACTGACGCCTCACCTCTCCTCTCCTCTCCTCTCCTCTCCTCTCCTCTTAAGAGATAACGAAAAGAATATAGAGACAGTCAACATTAGTCGCTGCATGGCGGCAGAATCCTTGTGCGGAAGTGAAAGTGTCCCAGTTTAGTAAGGTCTCCTATTGAATCGGAAAGTTGCCGTGTAAATTGAAGGAATCCTTCTCTATTCTTTGCTCAGAGCCGGATAACACCACTTCATATCCCAGCGTCATATTTCTTTAACTTGAATTTCCATATTATCCTCCAGTCGATGTCTATGTGTCTGCCTATTGGTCGTATCTATTCAGCCTTTCATATCAAAATTTCGGATGATGTATTTATCTGCACTATGCGTTCAGGGAACCGCGGTAGCACAGTGGTTAAGGCGCTGTGCTACAAATCGGAAGGTCGCTGGTTCGATTCCAGATGGTGTCATTAGAATTTTTCGTTGACATAATCCTTCCGATCGTACTATGGCCCTGGAGTCGAATCAGCCTCTAATAGAAATGAAAACCAGGAGTATTTCCTGGGGGTAGAGGCGGCCGGTGCGTAAGGCTGACAACCTTACCACCATCCTGGGCCATTGTCACGTAATCTGGGAACCTTAACTTCCTGGAAACTTCTGGGCACCTCGGGTATGTAATGGGATTGATTTACCTTTATTACTATGCGTTCTACATTTCCTACCGTCTCAGCCACCTTGACTGGATTATCCTAGTAACATTTGGTGAAGAGTACAATTTATGAGCTCTTCACGATGTTGTTTTCTTCTTTATTCTGTTTCTTATTCCTCCTATATCTAAATATTCTACTTAGCACCTCTTCTGAAAGACCAAGACCTATTTGTATCCTTTATGTTGCTAATACCCACATCTCTAACAGTGTGGTTGCCGTTTGATTCCACGCACTAATTGTTGGGGTGCACATACGGCAGTTAGGTGTCAGTCGCGAAGAGTACGTGTAACCTAAAGTGACTACACTGGAGTAAACGGTATACTACAGGTTATACGTTGAGAAGTATAAGAGAATATTTGCCAACTTAATTGTAAATGTCTGTTCTAGCATCGAAGGATTAAATAGTTTGCCTTTAAATGCTTTCCTATTTTAATTAATTTTCACCTAAGAATATTCTATCACAAACAATTAGCTTCTGAATGCATAGCTCGGGGTAGGGTCCAGTGGTGGGCTTTTGTAAATACGGTAACGAAAACCCGGGCTCCATGAAAAGCAAAATTTTGTAGGCCAGCTGAACACGTAGCATCTTCTGTATAATGACTCTAGTTTTTGCATTTGTATTACTAGTTTTTTCGTTAGTTATAGCAGTTTAATTTTCAGGAGTGTGTCAAATAATCTATCAAAAGATGATAAACGTTTAGCTTTAGTCCCTAGACGTTGCGTCTCGCCGAGAACAAGAGCCATGGTTTGGTTCCTGTACACACGATATTGAACCTTATGCGTATTGGACCGTGCATCATGTTGATATTTGAATAAAGGTAGACCAACTTGATGACACTTGCTTTATTATGTCAATTTACTGCTCAACATGTTTCGGATGTTAATATATCCATCTTCAGGAGCTTGCGACTACTTGGTGCGTTATTGTGTAGGCTGTATTGTGCTGACTTGAGGCGCCAATCCCGCTACATTACACCAACACACCTCAAGTCAGCACAATACAGCCTACACAATAACGCATCAAGTAGTCGCAAGCCTGAAGATGGATGTATTAATATCCGAAACATGTTGAGCAGTAAATTGACATAATAAAGCAAGTGTCATTAAGTTGGTATACCTTTATTCAAATGATATTGAACCTCTAGGTTTTGTGAAAGATTCGGAATTTCATGGCTAGCTGAGCAACGAGTGGCTTCTGAAAAATACTCTGCTCAATGGAGTCAGTCAGTGGAAGGATTTCTCACTTTTATTAGCTGCATTAAACAACTAAAGCTCAGTAATGCAACATTAAAACGTACATTCCGAATAGTAAGATCTATGTTCATTCAGATTATTTGGAACACTATAACATGATCTCCAAAGTAGCTAAAATGTAGTGCTTGTTATGACGAATCTGTATTTACCTTGAAACTTGAGAGAACGTTTGGAAATCAATAGTTGCACGTTGAAAATATGTGTCAGTTTAAAGATATACTTAATGATAGACCTCTGTTACACCCATGAAAAGGATGTTTGGCTTTATGGCTGTTAAGTAAGAATTGCAAGTATATCTTCAGTAGCGCATGAACACTTGAAAACACAAATTACACAGATTTTCTCTATTTCTCGTAATTGCAAATTCAAACCAGCGTGTGATTTCCGCGTTAAGTAGTTAAAAGAGACTATTCACATTAGATTCAATGGAGTGTCTACATATTACACACTGCAGTTTCTCACACCCTTAACATTCGTATTCTTTATTTAACATGAGTACTGTAACGAGGGGGACCGCGATAGCACAGTGGTTAAGGTGCTGCGCTACAAATCGGAAGGTCGCTGATTCGATCCCAGCTGGTGTCAGTGGAATTTTTCATTGACATAAAATCCTCCCGATCGCACTATGGCCCTGGGGTCGACTCAGCCTCTAACATAAATGAGTACCAGGAGTATTGGGGTAAAAACGGCCGTTGTGTAAGGCTGACAACCTTACCACTATCCTGTGCCGTTGTCACGAAATCTGGGAACCTTAACTTCTTAAGAACCCTCTGGGCCACTCCAGGTCTGTAATGGGACTGCTTTTTTTTTAATTTAACGAGTGTATTTGGTACAGGTTTTCCCACATGTATGCCATGGAGACATATAATTGTTCACTGCCCGTTAGGATTTCGAATATGGTCATGTTATTCAATTAAAATAAATTGTATTGTGAGGTATTATGAAAGCTAAACTTCATTAATTTCCTATTGTCCTTCGTCACATATTCCACAGAAAAAGGCAGCTAGAATAATAGCCCAGTGCATAATCGTACGTACAATATACAGAGTATTTTGAATTTATGACTTTCTTGTTACCAACAGAAATATTGACGCCGTTCTCTTGAACCGGAAAAAAAATTAAAGCTGATATAATTTGCATGCTTTAATTTCGTAGCAGTGCTCAAATATATTAATTTCTAAAAAAAAAAAACTCTTTGTTATAGTCAGTAGTTGTGGTACACAGACGTAATTTTAGGACGCTGAAAGCTACTTTAGAAATTTCACCCAAATTATTCGGATGTTTCAGTACTTCAGAATCTTTTTAAATAACCCAGACTGTTATGGTGAATCGCAACTTTAAGTATGCATTCAACAATGAGATTGTTGATTATCGAAGTCAGGGTGTAGTGGTGATCATATGTACGTTTTGGGCAAGGTGAGGAAGTGTAAGCCAGGCGCTGTAGTGTCTATACGTGTTGCAGTGCTTGTCAGCCATCATGATATTGAATTTATTAAATTATGGTTAGGACATTGTGTCATTTGTGACAGTAATTAGAGCTGTAAATTACAAGATTTGAACCAAAGTAACACCATTTCATAACAGAAGGCATTAATGTTTAAAAATCCTACTACAATGCGAAATGTTACATGTTGAAATGGATTTATGTTTGTAACGGCACAAACGAAGAAATTGTATACCATACACTATTTCACTGAACCTTCTTTTAATGCGTATTTTTTCTGCTACCATGTTTCATACATAAAGACTTAGTTTTTAAGCTGCAACTAGCTGATTACTTAGCCGTATAGCACCAATTCGCTCAGAGCGCATGCAAGATTACTTATGTACATGATGGTGATTGTCTACTTAATCGTGGCCTCCCCAGGGCGAGCGATCCTAAGGAGACCATGAAGTGGGAACACTACTGTGACTGGATGTTGCACAGAGAAGCAGCGATAGCAGAGCTTAGCTAAAACATGCTGTAAGTGGTTGAACGTGTCTAGTGTCAGAGTATAGGCGACACAACACTTGTTTTGTCGTGTCTGGAGTCACACTGGTGTAAAATTGGTGGCAATAGAACATAAATCGCAAGGTTGTCTTTATGCTATTGCCACCAATTTTACTATAGTCTGCCATAGTTCAAGTATGGGGACTGTCCATAAAATTCAGGGCTAGAAGATGTAACTGAGGGCCATCTTTGAACTGTGGCAGTATTAGTATTATTAAAAAAATACAGCTGATCCAAATAAGAACATCAACAATGATGGCGACAACAATTATAATAAATAACGAAAATTATGTTGCAGATATAAATCGATCCATCGACTGCATTCCTTTAAATAATGATCTTCCATTGCGATGGGATAAGGGAGTCGGTCGGTAAGGACGGTCGGTATTGTAGCTCTTTGATTTTGTTCCTTCTGCCTGCTGTGGGATAGAAGCTGGCTATTCCAGTTAGGCTTGTACATATTTAAAAATTTTCAAACGCGATTTTCATAAGTTTAGCCCCGATTCCGAAGTGGTATTTTATTTCTTTGTGGTATAGATAGGAATTTTAAAGGAATTAATAGCATATTCTTATTATGATCTTTGTTTATGATACCTTCGGCTCTGGTACGTTTCTACCAACGTTATTGAGGAAAATATTTTCTCTACACTTTGAAGATTGAGGCAGCAGGTTCCTCCATAACACTGACAAGCAAGTACCAGACTACACGATAGTATAACCCGGAAGACTGCAGTACGAACAGGAAATGCTCTCTCTTGTGTGATATGAAAATTATTGTCCAGAATGCGGACAAATGACAGATGTTTTTCACAGCAATTAAGCTTCGGGTTCCATAAAAGATCAATATGCCTTGGCTAGCAGAGGGAGTTTCATATTCTCGAGAAAGGATACCCTCCTTAGAGTTAGTAACTGGTGGCATGAGCTACAATATCGCAGACGCGCAGTACCGGATCAGGCCTGTCACGTCCTCAGGTGATTTTGACCTTTGTGATATGGTGATGTGGTGATATGGTGATGTTGGAGAAATAGATGTAGTTAGAAGATGTAGTGCACGCTCGCTATCCCGCTCAGGGCCCATCACCTGGTTCACTGTACACGTGTACACTCAGTCCACAGCCCAATGGAAAACTTTGCCAAAGACAGTGCCGAATTATAAGGACACATTTAATATCAAATCATGTGTAGATCACGTATGAAATGTAATTTTAGAGCTCTTAATCTTGAATTTTGATGGCCGTGTGAACGTGTGTAAACCAGGAGGGTTATGAGAGGTTTCCATTTTTATATGGAACTGAATGTACACATAAAACAGTACAAACAACTACAAACACAGTCAAACAGATTTTTGTTTGTTTTGTCACTCGCGTCACCCAACACAGTCTCTTGTTATTTACGTACAAGAAGCGAAACCATATTTTATGGAAGATCGATGTCCGTTTTTTGCCTCAAGATAATTTGTTAACATTTCTGCCATGTTTTAGATGCGTGAAAGCATTTTGCATTCAAGTATATCGACACAGACTGAAATGTACTGAAGGCACCGACGGAATCTGCACTGCGTATTGAAAGAATGATTACTGCGCGGACAGACAGCGGATGATCTGGATTATGTGTGTTGTTCAGACGATAGACACAGCAATGCTCACGGCCATGTAGTAGTCGAAAAGCTACATTTAAAAAAAATTGAAATAAATGATGCGTGACGTAATACCGAAACTTGTAAACTAAAATCCTAGAGTATGATGCAGAGAAATGAAACATAGGGTCGCGTTCCCACACGCAGCTTTACGAAGTGTAGAATAAAAATCCTCGTGACTGTTCCATTTCTTTCCTCCTTCAGGCAGATGTGTTCTTTCTATTGCGATTTATTAACAACATTGGTTCTACGGGAAATTTTTGATCCGCTCGCATGTAAATCTTTCATCGTGTAAAATTATTATTGTCCAGAAAAGTTCTTTAAGTTAACGTGAAGGAGATGGTGTTGGGGTCGCAGCGGTTCTGTAGTATGATGCTTGCAGTGCCATGCAGTCAATGATAAGAGTCGATGAGGAACGCTGTACGGTTCCGTTGGAAAACAAGAAGCTGTCGGGGAGAAATATCCATTAGTTTGTTGAGTGGGGCTGCCTCAAGACACCGGAAATCACGCTCTTTTCTAGTAATGATGTTTGGTGTACTTGTGAAGAGTGTAATATTATGGGAGAACTTTCGGATAATGGGACCGCACCTTACTGTGGCGTTTTAATAAATATTGAGAAATGTTTTTATTACGCTTTTTTGTTTCCAGATTCTTACAGTGTAGGTTAGAAAAGTAGATTTCGCCCTGGAACAGGTCGCGAAGGCCCAGAAGGGGAGCAGAGGTATAGCTCTACTCTTTCTTTAACCCCTAATAGGGGGGTTGAACGGTCAACTCCACGCCCCGGCCTCCTTTCTCCTCAGAACGAGAACCGGTATACGTTTTATGGAAGGCGGGGTGCGTTCCAGGGCCGGTCTGGACGGATGCAGCATATTTCGCCCCACCGGGATTCGATCCACGGACCGTCCAGTCAGTAGCGAGTCGCTATACCGACTACACAAGATAGGATAAGTGAACAGAATTCAATGTTTTTTGGTTCAGAATAAAGAAAAAAGTCAAATGTACCAATAAGCAGTCAAACCCAACACCATATTTAAGTCGATTAGGCGACAAGTTTCGGCTTAATTAAAAGCCATTATCAGACCTTCCCTTTCAAGATCCTTTCAGTAAAAACTTACGACTGTCGTTAGGAAGGAGATCTCTTCCTTTACAAATTACGTCAGAGGAATACAATTAATCAACTATTATTTACAAAAATGTATAATATAGAGGTAAAACCTAAAATTTGTATAAGCAACTCTTTTTTAAATATAATTTTTATAAAAAGCATGGTCGGCAGTAAATATATTGTGCGCACGTCCATCATACTATTTTAAGGCCCAAAAGTCTTCTCTGATCCAATGTATGTAGACCTATCTTGAATTTGGTGTTAAGGATACTGCAAGAAGCTTGGATACTTACTACGGTTTTATCTTTTCCATATTTTCAGTTTTGAATCAATAATGTCGAAGTATTTGGTTGTTTTTTGGAGGTTTCTTGTGTAAATTATCTGGTATCTAGTCCTGTTCTTAGCCTAAACAGTTCGACGTTATAGCCAATCAACTTATGTGTGGTGTAGTGTATAACTGTATATTGGTAAAACTGTGTTCAACAACACAAGGGGACGAATCACCTTCAAATTTAAAAAAAAATTAAGAGTAACTGCTATTTCTTCGCATCCAGTCTATTTGGCCATATTACAGGTATTACTGAAATTAAGCGGAGAATTAAGTCAATATGGGGGGAAATCGTAATACTTCAGAAAGTGTGAGAATATTTATATGACCGCCTGTTGTGAGGTGCGGGCTACTAGACCATTAATTAAAGATCGCAGACTGCAAGAAAACCTGGGGGTAGATTACGCAGTCTTTTGTAGAGTTGGCTCAACTATGGTATGAAGTCATTAATTAAAATAATAAATAGAGTTTGGGAGTAAAACAATGGATATACAAGTTATATTGAAAATGAGATAAATTTTTTAAAGAATAGAAGGTGAGGGAGTGCGATAACGCGAAGGACAAGCTCCTCCAGGTTGTCTGCATTCAAAGTTAGCACTCTGAGTGAAATTCGTGTTGTTCTTCGTGTTTCTATTCAGCAAGTTTATCTACTTTTCTGTCTTCTCTTAGACTCAGTGTTTCTGTCGGCTTGTCTCTGGCCTGGACCCATCTTCTGTTCTACAGTTCCTGCCTTTCCTGCACTACATCAGAATGGTACCAGGCGCTTTATTATTTTTTTGTTGGTGTTGTGTATTTTAGCCTCGTTGATTTTGTTAATTATTTGTGTGTCCATGGTAAGTGCGATAGACGATTTTGCCTGAGTGTGATTTCCGGGAAACTGTGACAGATAGCCACAGGAACGGAATGGTCCATTACAGCTGAGGACTCCGAGGTCTCGTAACCCGGGTTTCAGGGATCAGGAAGGGACACGATCTCATGAATACCCACTGTTTAATATCAATGGCTTAATTCGATACGTATTACAAATTAAACTTACAGACCATCTTCACAGTGGGTTATCCTAGAGTTGTTCAAGTTAAGCCATTTCAAATGGTCAGCAGAAATAACTTTTTTTTCTTGAAATTTATCCGGAATTTTTGCTGATATTCTTAGCATGTTCCGAATATCCAGTGCATAGTGCAAATGACGCAGATTTGTATAGCATTTAGCCCCAATATTATGTTCGAAAATGTTAAATACAGCGTATTTGTTACGCTGACCATCATTGGGTAGGACAGGGTGTTTATACGGAGGAAGAGTAATTAATATCTTATAACTTAATATAAGACCTTATCCTTGGTATTTTATATGAACCTTGTTCGTAAAATCACATCCATTTTCAAAACACATTATGGTTTTGACTTATAAATGGGTTTAAGTACCATCATTACTTCGGACACCGAGCTGATGCTTAGGACGTACATTGTGACGCCAACCTCCACGGGCGGACCTGCAAAGCAGCACAATTAACCATAGGCGTGACTGCATACACATAAGGAACTAGCACACACGCAAACACGTAACAGCTCGCAGCAGCAGTGAGTGGTGTGGACCCAACAGTATCAGCCATTTGTTGTAGATACTTAGAAGAGACATTTTAAAAGTTCTACTGCATGTTAATGGTGACACGCACCGCAAATCATATCGCTTGACTTCTTTAAAAACCACGTACTGTAATGTTTAAATCACGCAGTTGTCTGGAAGAAGTAAAAACATTATTTCTATGGTTGTGATTCATAATATGGTCGATCGTTTTACCATTATCCATAACAGAATTATGTGGTATTTAAACACGAATAGAGGATAATTTTCAGGCCTATTAAATAATAAAAATAGCCAATCAGACGAGATTTTTAAAGAAATCTGACGATATTTTATTCGAGAAGACCTTCAGAAAACACATTGACACATATTGAAAGATGTCCCGCACTCAATTAGGATTACTGTAGAAGTTCTCTAGAATAAGTGGCTGAGAAAGTTGGGGCCCAGCAAGCGACCTGCTGAAACTTACAGTAGGTAAAAACAGCACATTACATTTGCAGTGAAGGTATCTGGAGCGTGCCGTCGTGTCTGTAACAGAGCGTGATTATGTGAATCCAGGCCATCTTTGTAGTAGTATGTGATAAAAGACCACAGTTATAATTAACAGCAACAGAAGAACCAAACAAACATACAGTGGAGATGGGCGTTATGAGGGAACGTACTGCGAGTCAAGTCAGTGCGTTTTAAGAGCCATCTGTCATCATGCGCCTAATGTAGAGTTACGTTGTGGCCGGCCACAGAGTCTGGCTAGTAAGGTCACATCATTCGGCTTAAAGAATATAAACAGGAATAGAAACGTATTCATAAAATCGGGGTCAATTTCTATTCAACAGAGCTTGAAAAAGTGGCCTTAAGAAATAAAGAGGAAAGGTCCCGTATTTCAAGGCAGAGAAATATAAAAGGTGCAAGATATTGATGGAATCTTGTTTTGTGTTGTCCGTGATTCATGCGACGTGATTTGAATAGTTCGTGAGAAAACTGCATTTTGTTTACAACTCGGTTTATGAGAAAAAGACCCCGGTTTGCTTTGTGTGTGTTTGATGATTGAACGCCCACAAATAACATGCGAAAGGTCGGTTTGAACAGAAGAGCAAGAAAAAAATAGGAAGGACATGGTTGGGAAGAATATAAATTGAAATGAAAATAACATTAAACCAATAGACCAATAATAATTTTTCAAAAAGAAAAATTGTAAAAAATATTTATGTAACAAATATCTAATGATTTCAAAATGGTGGATGCTGAACAGTAAAGGCGTGTAGTACCATTTTCACTTCAGAGAGGGAGCTGATACTCAGCACGTACATGGTGATCCCGACTTCAACAGGTGTACCTGCAAAACATAACACCACACATGCAAGGCCAACAGACACTGTAGCCGGAAAAAATGTAACTTTGCCTCCAAGTAAATCTGCTCATTAACAGTTAATGAACTCATCTTTCAGATTAGAGTTTCTTTCTGCATTCAAGATATACATACAAGTACAAAACAAGTGGGCCTATGTTTTCTTTTGTGAGAAAGTGCAAATGCATTTTGTGACAGGATCATTCCTTATGAACACTGTACCTTATGGAACACTGTCGCTGCAACTTTTGAAAGCCAGCTGCCTCGACCACTTCAATAATGTCTCCGGTACATTCAAGGTACTCGGTGTTAAATCGGTTTCATGCGTGTTAATGTGGACTGCAAGGAAGTGCCACCATATATCGACAGACTTCTGTCTAGAATAAGCAGTTATCGATTTAATTTTGAAAATAAATAGCCACGTATTCGGAAATTTAAATTGTGTTATGCAGTCAAAGTCAGTCGTTAAATTAAAAATAATTAACTTTGTTTTTTTTTGCATAATGTTTCTGAAAAGTGTATTCAGAGATCATCACTCAGAATGAACATATAATTTTTCCAAGTCGCCAGATGTATGGCGCATATAAATGATCGAGGATAAGCAGCTTCGATTCCAAGAATGACAATATGTTCATTTATGAGCTGCGTTCGCGATATTCTAATCTTATGTCACTGCAGGAATCCTGTCAGACATTTTGTAAAACGCATTTGCAAAATTCTTACGACACAAAGTTTATTTATTGTTAATTACGGTTTGTTTTATTACACTCTGCCGACACCTCAATACATTTCACTTTCTCGGATGTAAGATATTCCTCTTGACGGTAGAAGCAACCTTCAGGTTTAAAGCAGCAAGACATTAAGCACATTAAGGTCTATTTTCGTATCATACTGGAAATGTATATTTGTGTAGGACTGGTCATGTTAGTAGCAAATGTGCTTTAAATTACTAAGAGCAAATTATCACATATACATGTTGCAGTTTACTAATTACGATAAAAATATTAGCCTAAGAAGGACGATCAGATAATTTAAAAAATTCGCTCTTTGGCCGTCCCATTTTCCGAGTTAGTGGGAAATTTAACACAGTGTGTTCTTTTTTCAAGAAACAATCTATTTTACTCTGGAGAGAAAGAAAGTTGAGTTTATTGTTGTGTATCGAGAATATGAACGTTGCAGTTTGAGTATTTTGCGTGAGAAAAAATTATTTTATGTTGTAATTATTTGCTCTTTCAGTGCGTTGATTTGGAGTGTATTCACACTATTTGTGTCATATTTCTTTCCTGTTGTTTTTTTTATTGACTTAGCTGATATATAAATATATCAGTTTGCTTTTTAATATTATACGTTTCTAGAAGTACTGGGTATTAAATGCCTTGTCCCAAAACAGAACATACCACTGGCATCTGAATACCGCGTAAGGAGAGAAATTGAGCATGGCTGCGTCGTCTGATCCTCTCCATTAACGTCACTAATGAAATCAGCAAAAAGCGCATGTACAGACGGAATGAGTGAGCGCGTTGAATCACGGCATGCTGGCTTAGCGCCTTGGGGTCGTCATGAGAGGAAACTGAGACATTATTCTGGCTGGATAAGCAGGTTCACTTGATTATCTCTGAAGAGAGAAGACCTCCGTTCACTGGCAAAATTTCTCGCCATATATTGGCATACCGTTTGTTATTCAAACCTGCTATCCTTATTCACATATAATTTAGAATATCTGGCGTCTTCGTATAAATCTTAACTGTGACTCGAATCTGAAGGCAGTTTCTCTTTCTTGTATGAAGTTCGGTACGACAGTGATGCCCCTTTTTTAATTTCAATCTGGAACTGTTTAGATTTTCTTGCCATTGGTTGCAAACCCCGCAGCGGGCGACCAGCCACGACAGCGACGACAGAGACCAAAGATAAATCTGACGTACTGATTTGGGATGGTTCTTGGAGAGAGGTGCAGATAGTCAATTCAGAGCGATATGTGTGGGGGTTAAATAAGTAAAACCAACGAATTCAAATAGTTACACCAAACAGGAAGATAATTCGCATCCTCTTCCAGCATGACAACGCCACCACACACCACTTTGCGCTCAAGGGAGGTGATTGCAACCGTGGGGCGAACTTTTCTCTCTCATCCTCCTTACACTGCCGATTCGGCACGATCCGACTTCCAAATTTTGGTCCCCTGAAGAATGCACTTCGTGGATGCCGTTTTGCTGGACGACGAACAGCTGAATCAACGTGCGTGAAGAGCTACGACGGACAAAGTGTTTTACGCCACAGACGTAGAGCGTGTCACGCAAAAATAAAAAAAAAGCTTTGATAATGCAGGAGACTTCGTGTAAAAATAATCGAAACTTTGTAAAGGTTGTGCCCGTCATACATGTAAATTTAATTGTAAGCGTAATTGTAGTTTATGACAAAAAATAATGAGGCATTACTTTCATACCGACCTACCTATCAGCCTGGCTCTGTTCCCCAAAATTTTTAAGAATCTTCTGGTTTTATCTGTTTTTATACAACTCTGTGTTCTGACACTCTTTTGCAGTGTTTCATAAAGTTCATGCAGTGCTACACCTCTGATACAGGACGTAGGAGTGTCATTATATATTAAGTATCGTAGACGTGGTTACCAGATGTGTGGGCTTAAATTCAAAATTTCATCCTACGCCAGATGGCGTTATTAATTATTTAACAAGGACTAC
>Ga0123354_10009394_pt1 | contig 14968 bp, 4 predicted proteins | sample TergutLab28metaG_2_FD_97872 | JGI IMG/M metagenome (GOLD analysis project Ga0123354, IMG submission 97872) | Labiotermes labralis P4 segment gut microbial communities from Petit-Saut dam, French Guiana - Lab288 P4 | ecosystem: Host-associated > Arthropoda: Insects > Digestive system > Gut ...
GTACTCGTGATGATGGGCGCGATGGACGCCCGAAACATGTACAGTAATTTAGCAGTAAATAAATATCCGCATACTGTTGCATCTTGCTGGATTTCTTCAATCTAGAATTACGATGCACGGAACTACAAATATAAAACATCTTAGCGTACATCAATAATTTTTGGTACGCAAATGACATTCAAGCGGGGTGTACTGCAGCCCACATAATTGTGACTCTAAGCCATTTCTTCCGGTTTTACGTTATTAGCAAATTTCCCACCAACTCCTGTCGCTCCCCAGTTTCCATTTCAGCCTAAGTGCTGTGGTTTAAACTAAATTCTTGGTCGCAAATTGCTCAGGAAATAGATCGTGACGTCGAGACGTTAAGCCGTGAATCGCGAATCGCTCGCCACACGATTCTTGGCAGACTGTAGCATCTTGAAAGCTTCAGAAATGGTAATGAACCACGTTGCTGCCGAACCTAATCGATGTATTCTAGTGTAGTTTTCAACTTTTGTACGTGGCGCCATCTCACAGTACAATTAATTATTTAACGAAGAACCAAATCAGGTAAACCATTTTCTAGGAGTACGAAAAATGTGACACTCCGACATGTTAGGAAGAATGGCGAGAGGCAGATAAAGTATTTACATTAAAATAAACTGGCAGAGGAAGCCATAAAGAAGAGACATGAAGGGTACCGTGGAGGCTGGAGAACCACAGATCGATTTGGAATGGCAAAACAGAGTTAAGTGATTTCTCACTGTGCTTTCCTTCAATACATTTAAGTACTTATAAAGTTTAGTTATGGCGTCTCTAACGAAGAATCGCCGAATCAGAAGGTAGAGACTCGCTTTGAGCTACAGAATACTGAAGGTACCACACAACCCAAACCATCGACTTTTCGTCCTAGTTGTCTTGAACCTGAAAGGTTAGGTGTTGTTTGAATAATGACTTCAAATTAATTCAATTGAAAGTTTTGTGTTGTATGTATTGTAAATTGTAAATAATGGAGAAGTATAAGGTAGACGGGGCATGGGCATATTTAGCGGAGAGGAGAGGTGCATACAGGATTTTTGTGGGTAAATCTGAAGCCAATAAACCACTTGTTAGAAATGGAATGATAAAAAAAACACGGCTCTTCAGGAAGTGGAATGGTGAGATTGGACCGGATTGATCGGGCTCAGGATAGGGACAAGTGGCGGGATCTTGTGAACACGGTAATGAACCTCCAGGTTACATAAAATGCGGGGAATTTCTTAACTAGCTGAGGACCTGTCGGCTTCTCAAGAATGACTTTTTCCCATGGATAGCCTACGTAAATTGTAAATGCTTATCTGCTGTGTGTATGCTGCGGTGCGTGGGAGGGCCTATGAGTGTAGTCTGAATGCAGACAGTTGCAGTAAAATTTTAAAGATTTGACCAAAGACAAATATGCACGGCCCCAGATCATGCTGACGCTGTTTCAGATCCACTGCAAATGTAGACCTACATTTTGTTCAACCGCCGCGTGAAATATTACCCGCTTACGATCGTTACCTGCAGTTATATATATAGGGGTCGGGTAGGTCAGTCGGTACAGCGACTGACTACGGGCTGGACGGTCCGGGATAGAATCCCGGTGGGGACGAGAATTTCCGCCCCTCCAGACCGGCCCCGGGGCCCACCCAACCTCCTGTAAAATGCGTACCAGGTCTTTCCGGGGTAAAGTGCGGCCGGGGCGTGCTGCTGACCACTCACCCCCTTCTAGTGCCGCAGTCATGGAAGAGTAGAGCTGTACCTGTACCCACCCTCTGGGCCACCACGGGCCTGTAGCAAGATCACTTTACCTTTACCTTTATATATATATATATATGTATATATATGAAAAACTTACGCTTCAATATAGGGCAGCAGCTCTTAACTTGGGGTCGACGGACTCCATGGGAGTCCATGAACAGATTTCAGGGGTCCCTGAATTTGGATGGGGGAAAAATTACAACTTTACTTTCACTAACCTCTGGCTGAAATTTAGCTGTTCATTCACTAATAATGTAGGCAACAAAGTAATTTACGGCCTCTAGACTCCAAAAATGTTTGCTGACTTCAATAAATCTCACTACCTCTCTCCTGTGCATTTGCATACTTTTTTCTGAGAACGGGTCCGTAGGTTTCACCAGACCCTCAAAAGTGTCCATGGCACAACAAACGCGAAGAACCCCCGATGTTCAGTAGCATTTACATGTGAGAGATGCGCTCTTCTCAGGTATTACGCAGTGTATTGTGGTAATACCTTACCGACGTTTCGGGACAACGGGGTCCCGAAACTTCAGCTAGTTATTACCATCTTCAAGGGTCAAGAAATCTTGACCATTTAAGATGGAACCGATAGGTTGTCCCGAAACCCCGGTACGATATTAGCACTGCAAAAAGGTAAAGTGATCCCGTTACAGGCCCGTTGTGGTCCCGAGGGTGGGTAGATGTATAGCTCTACTCTTCCATAGCCGCGGCACTAGAAGGTGGCGAGTGGTCAGCAGCACGCCCCGGCCCGCACTTTACCCCCGAGAAAGACCCGGTACCCATTTTACGGGAGGTTGGGTGGGCCCCAGGGCCGGTCTGGACGGCCGGAAAATCTCGTCCCCGCCGGCATTCGATCCCGGACCGTCCAGCCCGTAGTCAGTCGCTATACCAACTGAGCTACCCGGCCCACATATTAGCACTGTGCGCTGCGTAATATCCCAGAAGGGCGCCGATCTCATTTACTTCGCGGCTCAAGCCTGAATTCGCGCAACACCTACGTGTGTTCGCTGTTCGTTGGTTTGGTCAACAACATAAATGATTCCCATCCGTTGCGCTGCGAATTGGAGTACACTTTTTCACTTTTGTTTTGCGAAGTCCACATATGGCGAAGGTAGGGGTTGTGACCTACATGTGACCCGCGCCAGGAGGGTGAGTTCCAGTGACAAGTGCCTATGGGCCATTCGTTCATTGTCAGAGGCCTGCCCGTCTGGGTCCCAGGGCGAAGAAAGGTGTTTCTGTTACTAATTACACTAGCTTAATTTATGTTCCCAGGACTCGAATTAATTGCCCATAATAACTGCAAATTATCGAGGGAGAGTGCCGAACACCTGTGATTGGATGCAAATTAACCCACGGGTTCGAATACTGATATCTCATTTGTCATTTCCCACACCTTGCTTCCTGGGATCAAGAGTGATCCAAGAGGATCCGTCAGTTTCTCATTCACACGTCTGAATCAGTCAGTCATAACAGAATGCACAGCGGAGGCTGAGTTGTGAGAGCATCTGCACCACGTTCACTGCGTTTGTTACTGCTTATTAGCTCAGTCATTTGATGAAATATAGACCCTGTGTGCAGTTTCGGCATGCTTAAGACACAGCAGACACATTCCCACCGAAGGGCGCTAATTTTGCTGATGCGTTTGTGGCTCATGGTGGATTTATTGACTGATTCTGGCAAAATACTGGAGCAAGTGTACAGGAGCACAGCACAGACCCTGCACTGTTCATTGGTATGAGTTCCGCATTCAGACTTCGGCGAGGAAACCTCACGTTCTGAGTTTTTCATTTCTATCTGAGCCCCTTTGATGAAGCGGCGAAAGAGTACTGCAAAAGAAGGAATATGATCGACACTGACGTCAATCAGCGCAACAAGTTCTTTTTTCCTTCCAATGAAGTCTTGATGTTGAATTTATTATAGACATATCTACTGCAAGTTACAGACTACTTTCGTTTTGATATATGTTTGTCCGTACATCGTTGTATATGTGCAGAGAAGAAAACCAACTAGATGCTACTGAATGGTTTATTGCACTTGTAATCTGCTCAACATGTTTCGGGCACTTATATATGCCCATTACCAGGAGCTCGAGACTATACTTGTGTTATTACCGCATGTGACCTGTACCTGTCCGCCGACCACCAGCAACCAAGGCATTACACACCATATGCGGTAATAACACAAGTATAGTATCGAGCTCCTGACGATAGGCATATAAGTGCCCGAAACATGTTGAGCAGATTACAAGTGCAATAAATCATTCAGAAGCATCTAGTTGGCTTTCTTCTCTACGCATATACTTTCGTTTTGTCCATCTCGTCAACTCGTATGGAAGGAAACTAAGAGTTCGTGACGTGGAGGTACATCCTGTTGACAAAGCTAATTTGAAACAGAGGAATGGGTTTTGTTGCTTTTTTTTTTCATTAAATATTTGACACCGGACTTACCAAGAACGAGTCAATTTTACACGTACAGACTAAGAACTTTAACGTTCATTTATTCCAGGTATAAACGTATTCTTGACCAAGCCGATTAGGAATGGAGGGATTCATTAGTGTTTGTATTTTCCTACTCATTCAGATTCAAATAACCAACAATAGGTGTCATTCGGAGCAATGTTTTTTTTTTAATGTTGAGATATCTTCTTTTCCTTCACGTTTTTCCTAACTTGTGATATAAATTTTCGACCCACACTGTACTTATTAGTCGCTGACGTGAACCGCCATACAAGGTGATTTGACACTGATAGTCTTTTTTATTACCAACTTGATGCACAAATTCCTTGTTTTAATGCATTTATTGTACTCCTCTACATGTTTCGAGCAGTATTATGCTCATCTTCAGGAGGACAAATTGTATTAGTACAGCATCTGGTACAGGCCCTCTCGTAGCCTGTATACTGAACGGCCACCTAAAGACAGTGACGGTACCAGATGCTGTACTAATACAATTTGTCCTCCTGAAGATAAGCATAATAGTGCTCGAAACATGTATAATAAATATATTAAAACAAAGAACTTGTGCATCAAGTTGGTAGTAAAAATAGACTACAATTCTATTAGAATGCATGGTTCACCAAATATAAAAATTTGTTTTGACACTCTTTATTCCCTGCATCTTGATTAAATTTTTTATTCGTCGCTATCATGAATGAATAATCAAGATGCACGGAGTACAGAACGTCAAAATAATAGATGCTCAACAAGGAAAGATAATCCACAACTAACGCCTGTGCGTTCGTTGGTGTCACGAATGAATAATTTGCTGCCGCCGTACAGTTTGTTGTTGTGTTAAACAATGCAGAAGGACACAGATACCCTCGCATTCATCTTACTTAACACTTCAGAACAAAGTTTGACGTTTTGCTGACCGTGCATCTCAGTATATTTATCTCAGTATTTAACCAACTAGATGCACAAAATTTGTTTCACAATAAATTTTATTTTATGCCTCTACATGTTTCGAGCACATGTGCTCATCATCAGGAGGTCAGAATTGCATTACACAGCCTCTGGTATCATCACACCTATAGGTGCTCGAAACATGTAGAGGCATGAAATAAAACGTATTGTGAAACAAATTTTGTGAATCAAGTTGGTTAAATACTGAGATAAACTTCAGAGCAAGATATTAGAAATGTGTGAAGTCCTAGAGACAGGGGTTTTTATAATAGTAAAGAGTTGTGCTTTAGCCTGCAGCCCGGACACTACTCCAGCCTAACCGCACCTAACCTTCAACATACAGCAAACCAAGAACGAAACGACCAATGTGGTAATCAACATCATAGTCGCGAGCTCCTGATGATTGGCATAGTAATGCCCGAAACATGCTGAGCCTATAAGAAGTACAATAAAATAATAAGTGACATCTAGTTGGTTTTTTACTCTTCAGTTATCACAATAATGCACCGTCCAATAAACATCAGATTAAAGAGACTTGTCATGTCAGATATGCAACAAACTACACAGTGTCTCATACCAAAAGACCACAATCTTCGTGTTGCCAGGAAAACCTCAGATAAGATGGGTCTACATATATTATTACACAAATTATGCTATATCGAAGTGCGCTCAGACTTTCAATAATTTCATTAGATTCACAGCGCATCAGCTATTTTACAGACACAACCTGTAGATCTTATTGACAGATTTTGACGGTACACAAATGTTTTGAACGATGAGCCGTTTTGAAAGAATGGATGAATTGGATCTGATGTAAAGTAGGCCCTCTGGGTTGTGTTAAACTTGTAAGATTGAAAATTATGTTCGACATTGGAACATGCACACCGATACACATACGAAGATCTAGGCCTATGTGTTATGCATCAATCTTATGCACTTAGAACAAAAGACTCGTGCAATTTATAGATCAAAGTTCTTCGGAAGGTGTAATTGAATTAACTGGTACCAAGAATTGAGTAACAATAATAATAAGAACAAAATACCGCCCGCGTAATTTTGCAGCATTACATGATAAGCAGAGAAGATTTGGGAGCAGAAACAACTGCGCGCTAATATGTACAGAGTTCTGCAGCATGCTGCCAGTGTAGTGAAGGATAAAGTAGAATACTGCCTTATTTCATTAAATCCAGTAAAATAATGCTTTTCTCGAGGAGACCAACGTGAATAATTTCATATTTTAAACAATTTTAAAACTGAATGTTTCAGACACAAAGTTCGAGACATTTAAGAGATCAACGTTTTCAGGTACGTACTGTCTGACTTGAGTTAAACGTGTTAAAGAAATTTTGTGCTGTGTATTGTCAGAATATGAAAGCGAAGAGAAACACGCATTCCAGATTACGTTTTGTAACATCTTTGGCGTCTTTCACTGTGGTAGGTGCTCCAGATGTGACCCTAATTTGTTAAACCTGTCTGTTAGTTAGGACAGTGAAAAAGAAAACATTAGTTCGATCGACTTCGAAGACACCAAGGAGAGTTGACATGTGCCTTTCAGATACCATCTATACTTTCTCAGTACAAGAATGCACAGATCGATTGACGAACCTCGATAACAATTATTTATCCAATATACTTACCTTTATTAATAAATATGTATTAAATAATGTCTTAATGTAATTGATGTGGCCTACCATGTGGGTTTTTAATAATTTTTATGGATTCTGGATAAGGTCCTAGTGTTTTTGCACCAATACATTACAGTAGAGCAAGCAGGGCTACGTCCGTAAAGTCCCCATCATTCTGCCTGACAGCCTTCAGCGCGAGCATCACAAACTGTAAGGACCACCTACCTCAGTCACATGAATTTAGTTGCTACGTAAGCAGGCGAACAATGGCTCCTCCACCATTCTGAGAGCAGAAACACACTGATACATGCAGACACGACTACGAACACTCTCCATACTTGTGACTGCTTAGGCTCGCTAACGTTATCTGGGCCTGAAGTTGGAGACTTTGTGGAATTACGCCTGCTATACATGTGCTTGCATTGCTATATGTTATTTTATGTTACTACATAAATTCCAGAACAAAATTTTTCTTCGTGCAGTAAGATGAATCATCTCTGCTGAGCCCAGTCTCCAAAGGCTGCTCTCAGGCGTATTTCAACAGCACCAGCTTTATGTAATATTTTCCCTCTATTTTTCTTCATATTTCTCATTTTGGTTACTTAAGAATCGTGTTTTCCTATTTTGTTGAGCTGTTCGTTTTGGCAGGTTTAAGTGCTGTTATACTTCCTGGTAGGCCCAATATGTGATGGTTTATATTGGAGAGTAATTTGGGAGAGGGGGCAATATTAGATTGCCATCTCCTAGCAGTGCTGCCTAGATACTAGACTACTGGCGACAGCACACATGGAACTAGACGGTTTATTAACCTGTGACGAGGGTAATACTGTGCTGCCTTAATGCGGAACAGAAACTAATTCTAAATTCTGTTTTAACGTGAAAAGATTTCTTCTACATATCGAACTCTATTTTTGTTATTTCTAAGCCCAGTTGAAAAAGAGTTGACATTAATATCAAAGTCTGCAATGAAAATATTATGAATAAACCCAAAATTTCGATCACCCCGATATTAATGTGCAGATTTTTACGTGTACAGCCACGGATGTGTGGACAAGAATTGCTTATTATTTTGCTGCTTCCGTTCACAAATTGTACTAGAAATCGAGGACGAGCTGGAAATTCAATTAATTTAATAAAAGGTAAGTAACGCAGGCCCCTGGGGTTGAATAGTTGCCGTCCATGTGTATATCGGATCCGCTTCACTGGCTACAGACAGTTAATTACACTGCCCACTTTCATCACGTCATTAAATATGGTATGTACGTAGGCCACTGTTGCGGTCAACTCGTCTAGTGTTGAGTGACCTGCGAGCGTCATTCCATCAGGTGCCGGTTAATTACCGAATGGCCATCCCGCGCAACATTAGACGCGTTGCGGATCTGTGTGTTCCGCTACATTAAGAAAATCTGCTGTACATGAACGGAGTTTCATAAAATTCGGAATTCAGAGCAGAGACAACTAGAACAGTCAAGACCAAAGGATGGGACTAGTTCAGTGTCTTTGATGACTGAAAATCGAAATAGAGGTAAACTTACAGAGTTCGGGCATGTATATGGACGGAGTATGAAAGACGCCGTATGCAAATATGACAGGCACGGTATAGGAAGAATAAGGCATAAAGAAGTACTGAGAAAGGTTCTGTACTGGAATAGATGTTAAATATACAGGACTGCGGGAAACAGAAATGGAGTGAATTGAGGTTAGAGTTTAAGCCAAATAAATGTGGGAACTTACTGCAGCACAACACAACTGGTGGGGAGAAGAAAGTCCACCAAATATTCTACAGCCTTCGAGTATTTTTACAGCAATGAACTCAATGACGCTAAGAAAGGCCTCAAAGTAGGATCTGTGTACTGGATTTAAAAGGCTGAGGATAGGATGCAGTGGTTGTTTGTGACATTACCGACGTTTAATGTTGAGGTTTTCTTGCAAGGGAACCACTGAAACTTAGCCACACAGATAAAAATGTGACAATACAAAGCCCCATTGAATATTCTTGCATGTTTAGACATATTGCAGCATCTGTAAAATGGGTTATGATTGCATAATCTTGTAGGTGGGTACCAACAACACAGAGGAATATACTTTCTTGGTCTCAGAGCAGAAAGGTTGAAGGTGGCAGTATATGCATCCTAAGTGCTTGTGACCATCTAGAAGACTACAGTATTGTAATCTGGATGACCACAATATGAATATTTATCATTGTGAAAACTTCAGGCCTGTCAGTTGAAGTTACATGCATTGTCATCACATAATGAGTTGTCTTGAAATGACAGCCTTCAAGTATGAAAACACGCACACACACACACAAAAGACACACACATGCACGTGATGTATGCCAATAAACACTGCGGATCAAAACATGTTTCAAATACAAAATCTAAACATTTCCTCATTCGTTAATTAGAAAACTTAAACTGCAATATATAGTTAGAGAGAAATCTGTCCAATCATAAATAAACATAATGGCTTGGTCAATGTACTTACAGTTCAGCGGCCATGATGTTTCAACTTACAATTCAGCGGCCATGATGTTTCAATTATCAACCTTACAGTGATAATCATAACTTCCTAAGTGCTTAGTAGTACAGATTAATATGTTAAGGTGCACTCCAGTTTGCAGTTACTGTATGATTATTACCCTGGTCATGTGTTTCCTTTATTTTAAATATTTGCTGACAGAGCAGATCAACAGCATGCACATTACATACAAACCTACAGTTATAAATTCTGTTCCCAACAAAACTAATCAGCAATGAAGAAAATACAGCAGAGAGACAAATACCGTACATTTTTTCTTAAATTGTGTTGCCTTGGTAATGCAATTCACGTTACACAGTTTTTAAAATAATATTCATGGTTCATAAACACAAGCATATTCATGTTTTATGCCACATACTAACATTTTTGTACATGAAGCCATTTTTTAAAAAGTCACATAATTTGAGTTTTAAAATAATGATTATTTGGACCAGTACAGATCAAAACAACTTCGGCTGTACACTATTTAGTATATAAAACAAATATCAAACCAAACCAAATTCCTTTAATGTGTTTCAAACATGAAGTGTGTAGATGAATGGGCATGACCTACCTACATCACATGCTGGTTTTAGCATGACTCTTTGTGGAACACCTCTGTGAGGATGGTTAGGGTGTAATAAAAATGGAGAATTTCAGTAATAGTGCTACTCAATCCATTCTCGTTATTTTCTACATCAGGATGCTGAAATTTGTTTTAATGCGTTCCTGTTGTCCACAAATCCTGGTACTTACTCTCTTCATAAAATTTAACAAACTTTACAAAATCAGGAAAATTATCCTACCTGTCTAAACACATTACAAATCTCACTTTCATAGTACAGAGTGTCACTAGCACCAACCACAAGACACTTTGCTGTCATTGTTACCCCTGTTGGGAGAACAGGCCAAAAATTTTAAAGAAATCAAATTCTTTGCACACCGTGACAAATCAGTGGCACCACTGATGTAAAGACACAAAATGGTGGGCATGTTAATTTCATATAGCAAAAGTGAATGCCAGTTGCAGATGCAGATTACCTTCAGGTGCTGCCACACTTTGGGTCTGTGAATATGTAGACTGCTGCTGTGAGAAAGTGCTGTACCTGCCAGTGGTTATTCTGAGGTAACTGGTTATCAAGTTGCACTGTACTATCACACCATTTTTTATCTGTAGACATTTAAGAATCCTTACAATTAGTAAATTCATACAAAAGATATGTGTGTGTCTGACTTAAACACTGAACTTTTCTGCTATTGAGTTCTTTATGATATTTCTTTGTACTGAACTCCAGCTCATAGTTAAAAATAAAACAAGTTGTCAGTGTAGTTTTCAACAATTTTATTTCATATTTGATGCTATGTTACAGTACTTCTTATACAAACTATCAACATAATGTATATGTCTCTGTAAAACAGCCGCTTAAACATATCTTATTTATGTATTTGTTTATTTTTATTTATTTATTTTACCTAATTTTTCTACTATGGATAGTCTTCATGGTTAACACCCATGCACTATATGAGATGTTCCAGAAAAGTTTGAAGATTTTGAAAGTACAGAATTCCAATTAAATAAAAACAATACTCTTAGTTTCTGAAGTTTCCATTTGGTACTTTACTTGAACCTAACCTCATCATTTTCTTTAAATAAATACATCATCTGTCTGCATAAACCATCATCACTGCAGATAAACAGTCCTGTCATTGTCCTCTCATTTTAAGTGCTGCAAGAACTCAAGATGTGCTACAGAAATATAAAGAAAGTTTTTTTAAATCTTTACTTTCTGAGTCCTGCTACAATATTTTCAACCACTCTTTTTATATAAAACCAAATTTTGAGATATTTTTCCTTTCTTCATGCTGACTATCAAAGGAACTGTTATTTGACCAGGGTTTCCACAGAAAACATGAACCTGTGAATCTCTGAAGATTTGAATGCAAGGTTTTTATCAGTTATGCCCCTTTCTGGATGAGAGTGCTACCTTATTCTTTTTTTCTCTTATGTCATCATCATAGGTTATTTGTGTGAATGTGTATTCTGGAGTGTGCTGTTGTAACAAAGATAAAAGGAATGAAACAAAACACAAAATAGTACATCTGTGCTATGTTAATCAACCCCTTTATTAGCAAAATAGGTAAAAAGCATAAAATCCTGAATCACCATTGGTACTGACAGCACAGCATGTTGGCTGTGTTATTGCATGCTGATGCATTTCAGCAACATAGCACTATGCCTGGCAATAAAATCATTGTATTAGTTACAATTCTGTAAAAACTGCAGTGCTTCAAAAGTGTGCTGGTGTCCAGTAACAGTCTGATATGAAATGTTCTGCAGATCTTAAACCTGCTGGGCCATGTAGTGGAGCAAAGCATGTTACACTGCTGTGAATGATGAACTGTAGAAACTTACCTCACATGACATATCTTTGTTACATACATGACTCTCAGACCTGTTTTTTACATGATTAACATCTGCTTCACCATCACTGCTTAAGGCACCGAATTTACTAATTTTCTCAGAACATAACCTGAAAGCTTCAGAACACAATTAGTCTTGCCACAATCAGTGGCATAGGATTGCTTGCTGAAATATGGAACTAAAGAGAAAAGAATGCTCATTATACAGAATTTTTTAAATCTAGGCCCACAGTGGTTAGTGCTGTGACAAAAGAAGTCAGTTGTACCAATAATTAAACTAAAAAAAAAAGTAATGTAGTGCTTCGACACGCCAAGACCTCAACTGTTAAATATTAATAAATAATATAATAAGTAAATGTATTACTTACACACACACACACACATACACACACATAAACACACACACACACACACATACATATATAACAACATCAAAATTTAACTGAAATTGTGTGTCACATTTTTCACTTCTGTAGTCCACATTAATTAATAATTTATTAATGGTATTTGCACCACAAAGAACTGGACAGCCAATTTAGTAAGAATGGTTGTAAAGAAATGTAAACTCAGTGAATGGCTCACTGAAATGAATGTTATATAACTACTAACATTGTTATTTTATCAGTTATATCTAGTCCTACAGGAAACACCTCAGGGGAAATTCAGACAGCCTCATTCAGCTGCTAGTGCCATACAGTTTTTAATCCATGTTTCGCTGCTAGACTGAGACACTTGTGCCACTGCATTGTCTACAGCTTGGTGTGTTGGAAAATGTGCAGCAGTCATATTGTGATCAGTATACATTTGTGAGACCACTGATGATGAAGTTTTTGTTGTGTCCACACATGCCTGTCTGACATCACAAGACATGCACTGTGAACGTGTTCTCATTTTCTCAGCTGGATATATATTCAGGTAAATGTGGCACTTTTGTCAACATATTTTACATGCTTCTTTCAAAAAACAGTTTTGTAACATATATGAGTCTTGTACTCCCAGGCAGTTTACATAATTTTTCATCATATTATATATTAACTGTACATCTTCAGAGTGCCTAAAGCCTATATGGGTGTGTGTGTGTGTGTGTGTGTGTGTGTTTACAGACATAACTTCATGAAGGAAATTATGCTTGAGAAGCAAATAGTCAAGCAAACTAGTCAAAAATTGACCCACCTGTTGTGAAGACTAAATGTTAACTGCCATCTTCCTAAGAGCAAGTTACTGAACAACTGTCATGAGCTAAATAAGTGAAGTCTACATCCTTACACTTTGTCCTTTAGTATTTATTTTAAATTATCCATATATATCTATGTCCCCAAGTGTTCCCTTGTCTTCATGTTTTTTTTTACCTTGTTATTTCCTTCACCTCAGGTTCTAGTATTTTCCACAGCATTCTTTTCCAAAACACCCCAAGCCCTCAGTGTGTAGAATAATTTTACTCCCATACAAGGACAAAATTATAGTTTTGTTTTTAAATTATGTGTTCATGTATCCCCCAAGGATCAGTTTTAGTTTCTCATTCAACATACACATTAATGATTGTCCCATAACAATTATTACATTTTCTGATGTTACAATGTTTACTGATGATATCAGTGTCCTTGTTTCTAATAATAAGTATGATGACTTTCAACGAATGTTCAATTCTTTTTTATCATATAGCCTATGTCTAAATGGTTCCAGGCAAATCAGCTTGTATTACATGTAGAAAAATACAAATATTGTAAAATTCACTCCCTGTCAATTCTCTTGCTATCCACTGAAATTGATATGTACAGGTCAAATGCTTACTGAAGCAGGTAACATAAAATTACTTGGTATGCAACTGGATAATCATTGTACTTAAGAGGACTCATGATGATCACTGCTTGTTTTGTAAAAGAAAACTATGCCATGTGTTAAACATTGGTATGATATGATATATTCATTACCTGCAATTGGGTTAACACCTGGTGGCAATAGTACACATTTACACACAAACAATACAACAATACACAGAACAACACAATGAAACACAATAAGAATACATAAACATAACAAAAAGAATACATAATATACAAAATTAAACAGAAGCATACAAAACATACAACCAATTATACAATGAAACACAATAGAACCGAAAGAATATGAGAGAAGCAGTAAAACTTCATATGGTCTTTACATCTTCTAATAATGATAGACACCCTGTTCCTAAGACCTTCACTCCACTTCACTACACTTGTCAACACTTCACTTCTTCCCATTTAAACTTTACCCATCTACACTTCACTCCACTTCACTACGCTTGTCGACACTTCACTGCCTCCCATTTAAACTTTACCCATCTACACTTCACTACTCTCTCATTTGACTTAACCCCATTCAAATTTCTTACTGCTCCATTTCACCTCACATTACTACACTTCAACTCACTTCACTTCATTGCACTTTTAGATGATATTTGCCACACTTATGTTAACTTTATTTTATTTTAGGTTATCTTTATTTCATATTTATGTAAATGCATAACAACCACTGCCACCAGGTGACAGCCCATTTGCAGTCAAATATATTATATATGCATATATTCCTTTTGCTTCAACCCACTTACAGTTACTTTCCTAACTCTGTTTCTAGAAATTTGAGGTTTACAAGAGAAAGACACTAATGCTTCTAAAGGTAGTTGGTTCCAGTTTTTTATGGTCCTATTTACAAAGGAATACATCCCGATATCCGTTCTCTGCTTCCTGTCTCTAATTTTCTGAACATGATCAACCCTGCTCAAATAGTAAGGCCTTCGCAACCTATCATGTATAGCTTTCCAAGCCCATTCCCAAGAGTATGATTTAAAAAGTGCACATAAGCATGCTATCATCCTATGCTGAGCCAAGGTTTCCCAGTCAAAATCCTTGGTATGATTAGTAAATTCAGCGGCTTTCTTCCGTACTTGGTCTCACGCATTTATCTGCTCTTCTCTGCAGATAAATGCTCTTATGATCAAGTATGTTCCGTACTTTCATTCACTAATAAAATATGATATAATTTTTTGGGGAAACTCCACTAATATAGGCAGGGATTATTATCCCAAAAAAGGACAAGAAGAATAATAAGAATAAGCCGCACCTCATAGGCACGATCTACAACAGACATCCTGCATTAATAAAGAAATTCAAGTATACAACAGGAAACTGCATAAGATTTTCAAGGTAAGAGACAATGTGTCGGTAATAGATATTGACCTTCACAGGGATAATTTCACCCAAC
>Ga0123354_10009395_pt1 | contig 14968 bp, 23 predicted proteins | sample TergutLab28metaG_2_FD_97872 | JGI IMG/M metagenome (GOLD analysis project Ga0123354, IMG submission 97872) | Labiotermes labralis P4 segment gut microbial communities from Petit-Saut dam, French Guiana - Lab288 P4 | ecosystem: Host-associated > Arthropoda: Insects > Digestive system > Gut ...
AGATGAACAAGGCTAATTAAAGTTCAATTCTTCGTTATTCGGAGGAAGGCGATGAAGAAAATAATAGCATTGCTTGTATTTCTTATGCTTCTTGGAGCCGTGTGTGAGGTTTTTGCGCAGGGACCAACGCCCGCAATGCTTCGGGCGCAGCGGCGCCAGGATAGGGAGAACGCGAGGCAGGCGGCAGAAGGGATAGGGGTCACACAGCCTGATTATAGTGTACTCGATGCCCCCCCCCGGCTATTACCCCCCGATGACTCCGCAAGAAGCGGCTAAGGAAAGGGCATTCTTGAAGGAGTCGGACCGGAATGTTCAGGAGGAGCTGAAGAAGCCCTTGATCAGAACGAATTATTAGCGGTTGCCTACTATTTAGTACATCAAACTTTGGGGCAGTTCTTCCCCGTCCGCGACGTAGTAAAGGACAAAGCGCCCGTCTGTCCCGGTGTACAACTGTCCCCACTGCGGAGGCCGCTCGCCTTGCAGATCAAAGAAATGAAGCGTCCCGGTGAAATCCGGCGACTTGGACTGAAGAACATCGGCCCGGTTCTGACAGACAGCGCCCACGCAAATAACTGTGGAGCCAACGCTTAAATCCAGATACAGCCGCGCTTGCCGCCAGTAGATCGAAAGGGTGCAGGACTGGCCGTCCAAAGTGACGTTCAGGGTTTGCGCCGGGATTTGCGAAAGAGGAATTTGCTGCATAGCTTCTCTACCGTTTCTTTCTGGATGTTCTTGTCTTTATGAAATGCGGACTTCTTTTTTACGGTCCAGATGTTTGGGGCGCCTGCGTCTGCCCTGTCTTTGTTTTGCTCGCGCTGGTCGCGTTCTGTGCGCTGGCCAAGGTATTCTTATTGAAGATGATCGTTGTATTGGACGCTGTCACCACGCGCACTTCTTTGAAGATCGCCTTAACGGCCAGCAGCCCCATCCCTGTGGCACTCGTGCTTGTGCGGGTATAGGAGAAGGACTCCAGAGTCATATTGTTGTATTGATCCGAAGGAGTATGGATGGAAAGCTTGGTCGTGTTGATCTTATAGTCTTTAAGCTTTGACAAGGTGTGCTCAAAATCTAAATCCGTTCCCTGCTGGCCGATAGTCACGGTAATGGAGAGCGGCTTGCTGACCTTGTTGTAGGCCATAAGCCCGCCGTTCTCGATAGGATATGAAAGGGCGGTCCCCTGGTTTTGATAGTCTATATCAATAAAGCTTGTGAAAGTGAGGGCCGTTTGGCCCTTTTCGTCAAGCAGCGTCCATTCATGCGACGTGGTTGGAAGCTGGCTCATTGGCGGACCCCTTTATTGGCGGCGGCTACTTGACGCCGGACTTCCTCGCCCGTTTCCCGCGCGATGCCCACGGCGTCATTTGAATACGCATTGACGACAATGCCGCCAACGTTCACAGTGGTTTCCGTGTTGTTGTGCGTGGCCCCGGCCAGGGCCGGGCTTAATCCCTGTGAAGCGCCCACGCCTAAACTCTGGGCGGCGAAGCCCCCAACAAAAGAGCGGACCTGATTGTCGAAAGCCTTGAGACTTTCGACAAGGCTGCTGAACGACTCTTTAATACCGGCCCAAAATCCGCTTTCTGAAATTGGCGCATTGTTCGCGGCGGAGGTTTCTTGCGGCTGCGGCGTTTGCGCCTCCGCGTTCCCAACCACAGCCGTCTCTTTGTTAATCCCTTCAGGAGAAAGGGAATCAGACATCGCGGAAATGACCGTCTTTATCGAAGCGGTCACACTGTCCGGGATGGAATCGAAAATGCCGGTAAACATCCCGCTTATGGAAGAAAAAGTGCTGCCGACCACAGTGGAAAGCGTCTTAAAAACGCCCGTCAGGGTATCCAAAATTTTCGGTCCAGCAGCGCTGGCGGCGTCCACAACCTGATTGAAAGCGCCGGAGAACGTCCCCTGCATGTATTCCCCAAGACCGCTCCACAGACTCTTGAAAGGCTGGAGAGCGCCCTCAAAAGAAGAAAAGAACGTCGCGGCCGCGTCTTTTTGGCCGGACCACAACGCTTCGCCGGTCTTCTCCATCGCAGCCCAGGCATCCGACAGGGCTTCGCTTGTTTCTTTGCCGGTCCCAAAGACATTCCAAAGACCGGACAACGCGGATGCGCCGTCCTTCAGACGGGCGAAGAAGCCGTCCAAAGCCGTAGCCAGCCCCGCCAGGGTTTGACCAAACGATGTGAAGGCGGGCGACGCCTCGCCCGCAACGAGAGCTACAAGTGATGTGAGGCTCTCTTGCGGAGCTGTTGCCGCCGCACCTAATTTTTCCGTTATCCCTGCGTCCTGCCGCTTGGAGGCAATGTTCCCGTATTGCGATGGCAAGCCGTCGGCCACATCGCTCCCTGATTGCGAGAAATCGGTTGTCCCGTCGTCTGGACCAAAAATCGACTGTAAGGTCGCGGCCCCACCTTCCACGCCCTCCCAGGCCGTCCCAAGCGCGCCAGCGGCGTCCATTACGTTCGAGAGCAGCGCGCCAAAGGCGGACGAGCCTACAAGCGGGTCAAGAACATTTGTAGCAATGCTCTTGACCCATTCAATGATGCTTTGCTCCACGCCGGAAAGCCCTTTTTCCAGGTCGGAGCCGTCCAGCCCCAGGGTGAGAAGCAGGGAATCAGCTATGGTCGCCATGTCATCACCGCTTGTTGTGAGCCGCCTCCACGGCGGCCCATTCGTTGTAGTTTTGCACCGTGATGATTTCCGCCATATCGAGTACGTCTTCGTAGCTGTAGAGGGTTTGCAACTCGTTAAGAGTGGCCAGCCTCCGGCCGACGATCATGCCGACAAGTCCTGAGACATTGGCGTAGTCCGCGTACCCGCCGCCTGTTACGGCGTCTCGGTACTTGGCTTCGCGTGGGAGCCGGAGAGCCTTTCGACTTCCGGCCCTAAAAAACCCAGATTCAGTTTGAGCGCCTCCATACGCAGCCGAAACAAGGTGGCCACGTCCAGGATATAGGCGTCCACGCTCTCCGGGGTGCAGCGCTCTTCCATCCGCTCAATGACGCGCGAACAGCAGCCCAAAAGCTCGTCTAAGAGCGGCTTGGCCTTTTCAAAATCAACATTGCCCAGAGCGGCGAGACCCTTTTCCGCCAAAAAGGCCCCCGCCGCTTTTATATCGGCACCGCCCGGGACGCGCGCTCCGCTCCCGGCCACCAACACCAGGGCGCGGATGATCCAGCTTTCTAGCTTGGTGGCGGGCATCTCTCTGACCCGGAAGGTCAAAGTCTGGTCCCGGTCCTGGATGTCGATGGTGATTTCCTTGCGGGCCATTTAGATCCTCACGCTTTCAAGCGTCTCGAAGTCGAAAGCCCAAGTTGTGGGGCCAAGCGTCGTCCCGCCCGTGGGCACGATGGCGCCGTTTCTCAAGACCCCGTTGCTCCAAACAAAACGCTGCCCCACGCTGGGAAGCGTACAGACAAGGCCGCACTGGTAAACGCATCTGTTGAAGGACATGGCTTCCCACAGAGTCGAAAGCGAGAACCGGCTGGGGCTGGCCGCTTGAAGCGTAATGGTGACCGAGTAGATGCTGGGCAGGTATCCAGACACCATTTTGCCGTCCACGCCCATCTGGGTCTGCGCGATGTTCACGGCGGGCATGGTGTAAGACTGACTCGTGCTGAACATCTGCAAACTGATGCCAGCCGGGAATATATCGGCCACGGTCAACACCAATTCGGCGTTGGCGCTGGTGATGTCGGCGTTCGTATCCGCGCTTGCGGCACCGGGTATGGTGGTGGTGATATCAGGCATGACTTAAAACCTCCTTAGAGTATGGCTGTGCTGGCGACAGTGATGCGCTGGACCGCGCCGCCGTAGGTGTACCAGAGAGAAATGATGGGACTTTCACGCTTGGCGCGGACAGCCGCGCCCGGATCGAGAATCTGCAGGTAGTATCCCTGGGTCCAAAGCTCGTTCGAGATGTCGAGCCCGGCCTCGTTCATCACTTCGGACCGCTGGCTCTCCGAAAGCGTAACGCCCGGCTCTATGACGCCGTTGTTGCGGGCATCGTTGATGGGGTCCATCATCCAGGCGGCAATCATGGTGTAGCCGCGCTGATTGTAGGGAGCGCGCCCAACGGAGGTCAGACCGTCCATCAGGGCTATCTGCAGACGGTTGTTCAGCCAGATCGAGTTTACATACGGATCAATGTAGCCGTAGTCCGAAGCCGACAGGCAGCCCGGATACAGGAAGAGGAACTCGGCGTTGCGCGTGGCGAACTTGCCGAAGTAGTTGCAGTTTTTGCCTTCCAAGGTGGACGCCGTCATTTCGTCCGCCACCCAGGCGGCAAGCCCTGATTGCTGCTTGAAGGCGGCTGTGATGGTTCCATCCACACGCTGCCAGGCCACCGAGGCCACAACGCCCATGATGAAGCAGGCGTATTCCAGTGAACCGTAAACAGCCGTGGTGTGGTCGTTACCGGAGTTCATCAAGATGCTGGCCAGGTCCGCCGTGGAATCGACGGAGGTCACCATATCGGCCGTGGAGTAAGCCACGTAGAGCCAACCATAGTTCGCATTGGCCCAAGCCGCCCACTCCAGAGATTCGTCCGTGTCCGTCTCCCATGCGGTGGTAAACGAGACCCAGTTTTCCGTTTGGACTCGGATGGCGGTCATCTGGTCGTTCACGGAAAGCGCATCCATACCCAGGGAGAGCGTGGCCCCGTTGTTTAGCGTCAGGTTGAGCAGAACCGAAAGGTCCGTCCCTGTTCCAGTGGCCGAAGCATAGGACACTTCGGAGGCGCTGCCGGCCGTGCCGCTGGTGATGGTAAACGCGCCGGTCAGACTGGAATAGTCGACGGTGACGCCGCTTGAACCGGCAGCAGCGTTCAGCTTGGTCGTCAGGAGGGCGGCCACGTCGCTGTAGCTCTGGGCGGAGCTGAAATCCACACCGCTTACGGTGTAGGTGCTGTTGTCGATGTCTAACGCCATGGATCCGTCTGTGACGGTTTTAAGCGCGGTCACGGTCTGAGCGATCTTGCCGCCGCGCAGCCAAGCAGGGACCGCTTCGGCAATGCGCCTGGCCACAAAGAAGGCCACCGGGGCGGAGAACTTGTTGTTGTAACTGGTAAAATACACGCTTGCGGCGGCGTATTCCACGGAGTCCGTGCCGAAATACGCGCCCACGGTAGCGGCGCTCGGGAACTGAAGCACCATGGTTGAGGCGGAGATGAGCGGGTTGTTTGAGAGCAGCAGACCGTTCAGGTCAAGGTCGTTGCTGCCGCCCGAGATGACTCGCGGGGCCACGTTGACAATGTGAGTTGCGGGGATCGCCATTTTTTACTCCTTTTGGCCGTTGTCGGCCACGGTGTTAACGGGATGACTCACGTCTACATTTTCAAGGCGTGAAATCTTGACTGCATCGAAGTATGGGAAGTCGGCGCTGACGCCAGCCCAGTAAGACAGGTGCAACGTGGTCGAGTACCCCATGAGCTGCTGGGCGGCGGTTGACGGCAATTCCTGAACGCCATCCGCGTACAGAGCGGACATGCCCAGATCATTGAAAAATTGGACCCCGATGCCGGATCCAGTCACCATCGCCAGCCTGCGGGCTCTCTGCCGGGCGACATCGTCTGGCGCATAGCAGGCCACCTGAACGAGGACTTCAATGAGTCCCTTCGCGGTCAGTACGCCCGGCTGCGTGATATCGGGATCCTCCGCCCGGAAGGTTTCCACTGTAGTGCCATGCTGCGTGTCCGAGATGACGGTGATTATGGCGTAGTCGTTTGCCCCCGTCGGGAGTGAGGCCTGGTTCCAAGCTTCGCAGATATTTTCCGGGACCATGGCTGGAAGCGCGTAGGCGGCCACAAAGGCCTTACAGGCCGCGTATATGTCCGCTTCAGAAAGCGGGGTCGGGTTTTCCGGTCTGGCAATGTCTGTTTGGCTCATGACAAATTATTCTACCGTACGCGGTTCCATGCCGATCCGTTCAACGGCCTCGTCATGCACCACAATGAGCCACATTCTGAGACGCTTGTGGAGAGCAGGAATTCACAGGATCGCGCGAATTTGCACACTTTCGGGCAAGGGGTGTCGAACAAGGGGAATATCATTGCTCTTTAGCATCCTTATTGGCCTCTTCCAGGTCGCCTGGCTGCACTCCAAGGATGCGCCGCAGAAGAACCCCAATAATCTCGCTACCCAATGTAGCGGAGAGAATCGCAACAGCCTCCTCCGCCCTCACGGAATCACCGAGTCCAAAAAAAGGGGTGATCAAAAGCGTGATATACGCGGCCACACAGCCAAAAGTCACCTTGGAGGCGTAAAAAATGAACAAGGGCCTTCCAAACGGAATGTGACGCTTATGTACACCGCGCATAAACGCGATTGTCCCCCCGATGAACCCCGCAAAGATGGAAACAGGAACCAGATTGACGATCACCTCTCGATGATCCGCCAATGTATGAATGGTTTGCGTTGATTTCAGCGTGGAGTCAGGATCAACGATTGCCATGGTCATCCCCGATAGCTTTTTGCCGCTCTACCCACTCGCGCAGACGCGCCTTGCTCTGGTTGCATTCTTGCAGATCTATTCGTAGCATTTTGGCCGTCTCCAACAGGTCGCTGTTAGTTCCACTTTCCGGGATCGGCACTTCCGGGCAATTCGCCAACAGCGCCGCCGGAGGCTCCAAGAGCGTCGTTTGCGTCCGTACCAGGGTTGAAGTCTTTGCGGAGCAGGCCCCAAGCGTCGCCAGGCACAGGAGTATCAGCCCAAGCCCGGAGAGATTCGTTATTGTTCGCATGGATCGCCTCTTTGATCGCCTGTCTGGCCGTATTACGGACAGCGGCCAAGGTCGTGCGGTCTTGGTTCCAATCGGCCAACACCTTGTCCGTGGTTTCGACGCTGTGCTGGAGCGCGGCCATAGCCTGGGCGTTTTCCACGTTCACGGCCTGCGCTGTAGCTAGTTCGCCCTTAACCACGAACAGCTGATTATTGGCGTTCCGATAGAGCCAGCCGAACAAAAGAACAGCGGCACACAGGGCGGCAACGATGTACTTCATCACACAGCCGCCTCTTTGCAGCGCTCGTAGGCGCGCTTGAGCTTGGCATCATACTGATTTTCGGCGTAACCCGGCCCGTTGTAGCGTCGGGCAAACCCAACCCAATCTTTGCCGGCAAGAAAAAGAATTAACCCCTCAGAACGCATAAACGCACAGAAGGAAGAAAGCTGTCTGGCCTCGCTCTCCTGTTGCGCATCGAAGAAGGCTTGTACGGTATCAAACCCGCAAGATTTGTAGTTAAATCCCATGAGTTGAAATAAACCGCATGAGATGGAACACAGAGCCGCATCCTTGTTGAGCGTAATGGCACTGTTCAGGCGAGCCCATTCAGCGGCACCGCTTTTGTATTGCGAGCGGTCCCACTTGGGATAGACGATGTTGGGATACTTGGCGGCCAGGGGCGCGGGATCAATGCCGCGTTTCTGGAGTTCTTTCCAGAACACATGCCCCTCGAAGAGGATTTTCACCCGACCGTCGGGCAGGAAGCCAGAACCAGCCGATTCAGTGTCAACAACGGCCTTGACGGCACACGGCTCCACGCCGATTGACTCGGCCGCCTTGCGGATGTCGGAAGAGGAAAGCGCCATGCGCCACAATGAGCCACATTCCGAGACGCTTGGGGAGAGCGAAAATCCGCAGGATGGCACGGATTTGCGCACTTTCGAGGAAGAGGCGAGATTATGCCTGCACGGCCCCGGCAGAGACGTCTATCGCGCCCTACCCCGCTCCACCCATGCCGCCAATTCCGCTGAGCAAGCCATCCAACGTAGGCACCCGGCCTCGCGGATGACAGGCATCCCCTTGGCGATGCGAGCCTTAACCTGCTCCCAAGACGCCAACTTGAGAAAGGCCATAATTTCCTTGCGCCCAATCAGATCATACTTGCTTGTCATGCGTCCCCCCATATTGTTCTCGCGTTCTTGGATTATTAACCTCGACATTAGACGTCCCCCACATCGCGCAGAACCTTTCCCAGGGCACGTTCCACAATCGCACCAGCCCTCTCATGGCTTGAGGGCAATTTGCCCCGTTCACCAGCCTGCAACACGGCCAGAGCTTTTTGCTGGTCTCCAATCAACGCCGGTGGCTCTGTGAACCTGTCGTAGCCCTGTAGGACGTTTTCCCGCTCACAGATTCCCGGCAGGTACCCATTGAACTCCACGCCTTGCCGGGCAAACGCCTCATAGGCGCGGCAGAAGTCCTTGCCGACCCATTTGGCACCGTCCTTACACGCGGCTTGTGAGAACTCCGGCCAGCCGCCAAAGTGATGTTCGATCACCGCCTGCGTCACTGGATCGTCAAAGCACACGCTAGCGTAAACGCCATACTCCCCCAAAGCGGAAATAGCCTTGGAACTCTCAACCAAGGCCTTGTCGGCCAAGGATGCGGGAGATTCTCCAGCCAGTTCCAGAATCTCCACCGGCTTAGGGAAGAATTTGAGCCGCTGTACAGCCCGCATCAAAGCCTGCTCAACGCGCTCAATGGGCAGGTGAGACAGACACTCAAAGTACAGATGCAGCTTTGGCTTTGTGATCTCGCTGCCAAACACTTCCGCCGCCCCGGCCATGACCTGCGCGAATCGCCTTTTGTCCTGGGCTGTCATTCCTTCGCCCCTTCTGTGGCCCATTCCTTGGCCGTCTGGAAATTCCGTTCCCCTTGCCGCGTCAACATCCCGGAATTGCGGAAATCATCCCGTGACTTGGGTCGGTAGAGACCGTTGAGTACTTTGCCCATGTTCTCAGCTCCGGTAAGCCAGTGCAGATTGCATCCGCCCCAGTCGCCTTGCCCCATAAGCCAAGGCATAGAGCGGACCTCCTGGAAAAACGACTCCCACCAAGATAAGGCCTGCCGCTCCTTGTCCTCTTTCCAGCGCACCTGGATCTGAGCCAGGAGCTTTTTGTTGGGCGAGCGGACTCTTGGCCGTTCGGGCAAAATGGCATGATAAGCCTTGATGATCGCCACTGTGGGAACCGAGGATAGAGATTTTGCGATCTCGGAAACTGACGGCGCGACGGCGGTTTTCGAGTGAGGGTTCGAAGAACCCGATACTTCTTCTCTCATCCCCTTTCCTCTTATCTCTTCTTTTCTGTTGTGACACGGCGTGACACCCTGTGACACATTGTGACCATGCGTGACATTACGTGACTTTTCTTCACGTTCCCGCTCACGCTGAGCACGCTTGCGATCAGTCGCGGTGGAGTCTTCCCGCTTTGGCTGGCGCTGATCCCACTTGGCCACGCGCTCGTCGGCGATAAGCCCCTTGTCACACAAAGCCTGGACAATGGCACAAGCCGCGCCGTCAGGCAGATCAAGATGCGCGTCCGCGCTCTCGCAGTCATAACCGTCAATCATACCGCGCTCGTCAGCGTTACAGGCGCGCTCTAACAGCATGGCCCACACAGCCAGCACATCAGAGAGCCGGACTCCGGGAACAGTCTGGGCAGCTTTACGGGCCACCACGCGGAATTTCGGGTCCGTAGCGGAGCCTGTGTGCCAACGAAACCAGTCCATGCTACAGCCTTTTTGTGTTGAAATTTATAAAATTTTGAAAGCTTTTATTGACAACTAACTTGCATATATTTACAAAAACACATAAACAAGCTGGACATCACCAGAAAGGCTCACAAGCAGATCGGAAACCTGCCCAAATTAAGATGCCAAGGCACTCTATGGAGCCCTGGGAAATCTGCAGGATTGGCCCAACGTCGCAGGCGTCAAACATATTGTGGACAGCGATCCCAAGATCTATCGTCTGTGCATCGGCAACTACCGAGCGCTGTTCATGGTGGCTGACGGCACCCTCACCATCACGGAAGTGAAAAAACGCGATGAACATACGTACTGACCACCAAATTATCGAACATGGCGGACATCCCGTGTTCGTGCTTGTGCCATATGAAGAATACTTACAATTAGCCGGTGAAACGGATGATAAGGTAACTATCCCTCTGGAGGTCTCAAAAATCGCCACGTTGGAAGGCAAAAGCCTTATCCGTGCCTGGCGCGAATACCTCGATCTCACCCAAGAACAGGTAGCGGCCAAGGCTGGCGTGAGCCGCGCGGCGTATAGCCAGATGGAGGCCAAGGACGCACGGCCACGTCGGGCCACACTGGGCAAGATCGCCCACGCCCTAGACATCCGGGTGGAACAACTAGAGGAATAGACGACGCGCATCACATGCCCTCCATGTGGCCCCACCGGATTATATCCAAGAATCTTGGGGCGTAGAGGTTCACAGAACTATTGCCAATTCTCTGTCATACCTCGTTTTGGATATTTTAGGAGTAAAATTTCTATTTTTGCAATAAAAATATTCCTATTTTCCATTCCCATTCTCGCGATTACAGAAAATATATGGATGCCAAGATATTTGAACGATGTTTTATCTGGGTTGTCTGCAGAAAGGCTGAAGAATTTAACCCCCCGTTAAATGACAGTCAGCTTTCAGTCGGCGCATTCAAGGTAGGACATCCCATAAACGCTTGGCGTTCAACAAGAAACAGCTCACGTGGACTGTCCCTTCAAGAGGCCTACAGGCTAGCGGAAAAACTTAATATTTCTTTTGAAAGCCTTTGCTGGGATGTGGCCAATGAGCTTAGAAATGGATGGACTATGGAAAAAGATGTTGCGCTTATGAAGCCTTCCCCTGGCCGACCTTCAAAGATCTCTCAAAAAAAGAACCGAGCAAGAGGGACAAACAAACCAATACCATCTCCCTGGCTTGCTCTTGGCAACAGACTTGAAACAGATATTGATTGAGAACCTACAAGAAGAAATACGGCGTAAAGCCATGCGCCATTTTGCAAAGTTGCGGCCCAAGACGGACGTAAAGCAGTAGGACGAAAGTACCTTTATTCAGACTGGTGATTAAAGAATCATAACTTCATTTGAGCTGTCACAATAGTTCAAATATTTTCTTAATATGTCTTTCTTGCCATTGCTGCTAAAATTATTGAGTAGAATCCCTTTGATTCTTCTGCCGCAAACAAGACGACTCACAATAAATTTGTCTAATAGTAAATAAATATCCCATTTGTCACGCTTGGAAAAATATTTCTCCCATAAATACGGCATCATCCCCTCTCCCTCTATTCTAAAAGCCTTTTATCCACACTTGCATGCTTTTTAGCTATTTAGAAGAAATCATCCCTATTTATCTTTATAAATAGAATATAATCTCCTATTGCCTTTTCACCAACTTCATCCCACCGAATCCAGCAGGCCGCCAAGTACCTCTAAAAACAGGGCGCAACCTGCCTGGAGGCAAAAGAAAAAGGGTGTTGTGGGAACCGAAAATTATCACCCCATGGCATCGAGAATTCAAGAAATGATGGACAGTGCGCGGCAATAGACCGTCATGGGGAAAACATGGCCCAGAATGAAAATTCTCCGGGAGACATTGGCGACACACTAGCTCGGTTGATCGTTCTGGTTGTCCACGCCTTCGTCGTAATCGTGAGTACCATGATCTTAAAAGGATGAGGCGAGTAGAGATCGTGAGCACTGCGGATTGTACTTGCCCGGCAAGTTTTTTAGGGATAGTGCTTTTTTACTAGAACGAAAGCACGAAAGGAGGAAAGAATGAAAACTATTGTTCTTGCTAGCCAGAAAGGTGGCGCAGGGAAAACCACTTTGGCGGCCCATCTGGCGGTGATGGCAGAAAAAACAGGTGATGGGCCTTGTGTACTTATCGACATTGACCCTCAGGCTTCCCTCGCGGCTTGGTGGAACACTCGAGAGGATTCAACTCCAGCCTTTGCGCCTACAACCCTCAAAGAACTACCAAATAAACTGGAAGCGTTGGGACAGGCAAAATTTAAGTGGGCAATCATCGATACTCCCCCAGCCATTACGGAGGCCATTCGGTCTGTAGTGACGTTAGCAGACTTCGTACTGATTCCGACCAGGCCAAGCCCCCATGACCTTCGGGCTGTAGGATCAACAGTGGAGCTTGCCCAGAATGCGGGGCATCCCTTTGCATTTGCCTTGACCCAAGCCAAACCGAATTCAAGGCTTACAATTCAGGCAATGGGCGCATTGTCCGAACACGGAGCGGTCGCTTCCACCATCATCCATGACCGTGTGGATTTTGCCTCATCAATGATAGACGGGCGGACGGTCATGGAAGTTGATCCATGTGGACGCTCATCATCAGAGATTGCTGGTCTTTGGGCTTTCTGTAAAAAAAGAATAGCCGAAAAAAAGAAAGGAAGATAACACGATATGAAGAAATCTGCCCCATTATCCGCCGGACTGGTGGCGACAAAAGGAAATGCCCACGTTGGAGTCGACGCTACTCCGAGACAAATTATGCCAGACTCAACTTTAGGCGGAACAGCCTCCCCTTTAAATTTTAAAGTGGACGCTGAATTTCGCCGTCGTTTTCGTTCCCGTGCTGCTGAAGCAGATTTAAAGCTCAATGAATTGCTGCGACAAGCCCTCGACGCATGGGAAGAAAGATATTTAGCACGATAAAACGAAAAATGGATTAATAGCGTCAAGCCGGATGAATGGAGATAATACTTGCCTGCTTTCGTTGGGGGCAAGGTATTAAAACTTGACGCCAGATGAAAAACAGGTTTTGAGCAGGAAATGAGCCAAGCCCCCAAAAAAAGGTCAAGTGCGGCGAACACCCGGCCTGAAAAACCAGACACAGGAGGAGAGTCTCCAATGTCCAGTGGCTCAAGGGATACACAGCCAAAGATTTTAGAGCAACCAGAAAAGCCACGGTGGATGGAATCCCTCCTCAAGGCAAAAGCAGCCATGGCAGTTGCAAATGCGAAAAAGCCAATGCCTTACTCTCTTCCGATGGAGGCAGAGGCACCAAAGGTTGCCGCCGCAATCCGTGAAGAGGTAGCTCCCAAGGGGAAATTAGCCCCTGAACAAGGTTGGATAAACTTCGCTCCCATACCTCGTGATCTCTGCCGATGTTCGCCATTCTTTCCTCTCAATCGTAATCAGCTCAAACTCCGGGCATTTCTCGAAGAGCTTGTCGTCGCGCAATCGAGCTGGGGCACCGTCACGTACACTGGCCCTCGTTTGTCAATCTATGAAGAGGACGTGTTACTCGCCGTCCTGGCCGTACTTGATGCCCAGCACCGCCCAGAAACCATAACCGAGGACGGCAAGCGGGCTTTCACCTATAAAGGGCCTATTCGCCCTCTAATTCAAGCGCTTGGGTACTCAAAGCCAAGTAAAGCCGAATATACCCGCTTTAGACGGGCACTACGACTTCTTATGGCCACAGCCATGGAGATCAATACTAAGGCCGGAAGTTGGGCAACAACGAACATTGTGGCCGCTGTTTTCGGCAAAGGAGAAAACATATCTATTACGGTGAATCCGTACTTTCACGAGATGTACGGACAAGGAGCCGTCACTCTCTTGGACGTGCCTACCCGTCTGAAGCTCTCTGGCCAAATAGCCAGGGCCATGCACCGATTCATCTGTTCCCACCGAGATCTAAGATGGCAAGGACACTTTTTGACGCTGGCCGGAGCGTTGAACGTCGGTGTGGACGCGCCTCACTTTGAAATTCGTCGGCAACTCAAGACGGCCATCACGGCGCTTGTCAAAGCCGGTGTCTTGGAAGCCCGCACATCTGGCATCAAGGGAGATATTGTCACCCTGACCAGAGTTAAAACCACACTTGAGAGCAGAAGCCAGAAATCCCTCCCCGCAGGTTAGGAAAGCTTGTCTTTTCTAGGTTAAGCACATCTTGCATGGGTCAAAACCCGCACTTCAACGAACGCCGATTGTTTGCCGCATGGGTCATAACCCGTGTGGATATAAAAATGCTGGTTCTGCCTTACGTTTATTCCTCTTCCATGGGTCATAACCCGTATTTTTCGAGCTCCAACCCTTCTCCATACGGGCGATGCCCCATGACTCCACGGGTTATGGGCCATGGAAACACTTAAAAACGCTCTTCGAACCTAGATAAATTCCCTTTACACGTCATACGGGTTATGATCCATGGAATCACGGGCAATGGCCCATGATTCTACGGGTTTTGATCCATGAAATCACGGGTCATGGGTCATGACTTTACGGGTTATGATTCATGCTGACGCCCAAGAATTCTTGTCCTGCCTTGATTCCCTGGCGCCTAAAGGACTTAAAAGAATTTTAAGAACTTAAAAGAAGAACAAAATCTTTCTATTTTTTGAATAACCTAAGAGTTGAAAGAAAAGGTGCAAGCCTTGTTCAGTGCGAAAATGGCTTACTGATTTTATGAGTGTTCTTGCCAAAAAAACAAAAAGTATTTATTTTTGGTTTTAGGAGAAAGCGCTATGCAAACACGGGCACTATCCACCAGCATAAAAATCCCTGGTGAACTGCGGGCACGTCTACAGGGTCTTGCGGAATCCCGGCAGCGCACCCCCCATGCGCTTATGCTTCAGGCCATAGAAAGCTTTGTGAGCCGGGAAGAACAACGGGAAGCTTTGCGGCAAGAAGGTATCGCGGCTTGGGAAGAATACCAACGTACTGGCCTGCACTTGACCAATGCTGAAGTTGTCGAGTGGATGGATAAAGTTATCCAGGGCAAAAAGGTGCCCATGCCCAAATGCCATATCTAGTCATATGGACGGGAAACGCCAGTCAAGGGATCGAAAGGGCGTATCTTTTCCTTGCCGAAAAAAACGAGGACGTAGCCATAGCCGCGATCAAAACTATTCGAGAAAAGGCTCTACTGCTGGAACAATTTCCCAACGCTGGAAGGCCGGTAGACGACCTTGACCCGGAACATAGAGAACTTTTGATTCCTTTCGGAACATCTGGCTATGTAATGGTCTACGAAATTCATGCTGACCGCGTTTTTGTGCTAGCCGTCCGTCACCAGAAAGAATCTGGATATTAGCAAGACTCACTCCGACCGAGCAGACTTTTCTGTTAAAAAGAAAAATCAAATTTTTTCCTTGGAAAGACGATCAAATCCAGCCAGGGCCCTCGTAAGATTTCGGTCTCTAAG
>Ga0123354_10009398_pt1 | contig 14967 bp, 13 predicted proteins | sample TergutLab28metaG_2_FD_97872 | JGI IMG/M metagenome (GOLD analysis project Ga0123354, IMG submission 97872) | Labiotermes labralis P4 segment gut microbial communities from Petit-Saut dam, French Guiana - Lab288 P4 | ecosystem: Host-associated > Arthropoda: Insects > Digestive system > Gut ...
ATGGCAATGGACCGGGACGTGAACGCCGCAGTCAATATCCTGGCCGAAGGGCTGCGGCTGATAGGGTGGGGCACACCCGAATCCAACGCTTGTGGAGAGGGCGTAAGCCGGTGTGCGTGAGCACCCCGCGATCCTCTGAGAAGCAAGAATCCCCCGGCTTCAGCCGTGGGGAGTGTCAAAAAAACAGAAAGACCCGTTGCAGCGGGTCCCTCAGAAAAGTACATGCTCTAGAAGCCTGTACAGTTTAAGCCTTGGCAAGAGGGGCTGTCAAGAGCGTGTGACAAATCTTTTCTGAGGTAAATACAATTTCTCAGTTGCACCGGCCGGGGCCTGCCCTGACGGGACGATTAAACCTTCGTACATCTGTATTGGTGATACCTTGAACGCCTAAGCACGAGAGAGGAGTTTATCGAGAGACATTAAAAAAACCAAGAACCCCGGAAGCGGGAACTGTCCGGGGTCTCGAAATGGTAGAACGCAAATCTCCAAGAGCATTCTATCATTTCATAGGTGAATAATGCAAATTTTCGGTCATCGCGCCGAAAAACAAGGCTCTCTAATGCCTCTCGTCGCATGGTCGGGTCTCGCTAATTGCATTATCACGATGCCTAAAAAAGCTCCCGCGAACCGCATAGCACCATGTGGGATGCAGGGCACCACAATAAAAACCCGAGGCCTTAACTGGAGGCCGCCGCAGAAAAATCCCAGGGACCCCGGCGCTGTCTGCCGGGCGCGGGAGCTTTGAACGCGTAAAAAGGACTGGCGGCGCTTTCACAGCGCCATGGATGCCTGGTACACGAATCCCACCCTCCTCTAAAAAAAGGTTGCAGGCCGGGGCAGGATGCCTGTGGAAAACTTTTCGTGTATGCCTTTTCTAAGGTGTACTCTATTCTCTCTCGCTGGGCCTAGACAGTCAGCCCAAAGCGAGAGAGGGAAATATGTTTGAGAGTTAAGCAGGACTATGCCCGATCCCATTACCTATCGGAAGTTTTCCACAGACTCATTGGCCTTATTGATCGGATTGAAGGGCTAATACCTACCATGATACATAACATGTTATGTTTTACACCTACCATGATTTATATCATGGTAGGAATGTACTATAACGGGGTTTGTGAGAGCTACAGATTAAGCGTCTTTCTTTTTATTTGCGCCCGTCCACAGGATTAACGTAGTTATGCCAGGCAGCCGCTTTCAAGGATTAATGTAATAAACATTCAAAAATCAGACTTCTGTTGGAACTAAATCCAAAGATACATTAATATAAGCATACCGGTTTCTAATAACATGATGAAACGAGGTCGAACAGTGGCGACAAGGGTCTTTATCAGCTGGAGTGGCAGTTTAAGCTGCAAACTCGGAGAAGTGCTGCGCGACTGGCTGCCTGCTGTCTTGCAGTTTGTTAAGCCCTATTTCTCACCTGACGATCTTGAGAAGGGCGCGAAGTGGGACTCCGAGATATCAAAAGAATTGGAACTTTCCGACGTTGGTGTCATTTGTTTAACTAAAGAGAACGTCGATAGGCCGTGGATTCTTTTTGAGGCAGGGGCTTTATCTAAAAGCGTCGAGAAAGCGCGTGTTTGCACACTTCTCTTTGACCTTGAGCCGACGGATGTGAAAGGGCCGCTAACGGGCTTTCAAGCCACAAAATTCGAACGCTCGGATTTCAAGAGACTGATAGAGACCATCAATAACTCAGCTGGTGAGGGCAGCCTTGGCGCGAAAGTTCTGGACGATGTCTTTGATATGTGGTGGACTAGGCTAGAGGACAAGATCAAGGAGATTCTTGATTCAGACGACAACCATGTGGAAAGCGAACTGCGCTCGGACCGTGATCTACTGGAAGAAATACTAAATACCGTGCGCAAATTATTTAGTGATGGTAGAGGAAGCGACATGCTATTGTCGGAAATTCTAAAAAGGTACAGAGAAGCTAATTTTAAAGTTGTTGAAAATTTGCACAGAAAATTTGCAACTATAGAAATGAGTGCAAATGATATTTTAGATGACCTCAGGTCTTCGGCGGAGGAAGCTTCAGAAAGCTTAACTCGCGCACCGACCGATTGGATTATTAAAATGTCTGTACCGACAGAGATGCCGGATGATGACTAACTGGTAGAAGCTGCCTCTAAGAGGCATTGTAGTAATTTTGTGCACGCGAGACTTTAGTAGCAGCATTGGTAAGAGTGAGTCGTTACTCGGCGTTTTATCCCTATCGCTTTTTTGCTCAAACCTATCATGATATATAACATGGTAGATAATCCTAACATAACATGATATAAATCATGTTATGTTCTAAATATTCCGGCACAGGGTTTGGTTCCAGGCTATGCCGTCGGGAGCTACTTTGCCTGTCACCCTTGTCCTTCTTCGTACCTCGGCCGCGCCCTCAAGGGGTTCCCGCCAGTGTCTTTTCTGGTGCTTGCGTTCTTTTCCATCTCTTCGGATGCCGCACGCGCCTCTGGCGCAGCGCGCCTCAGTTCCTTGAATGCGGTTATTGTCCCGTCGTTCAGGCCTTGGGCGATAGCAATCGCGCCCACCAAGTCATCGCTATCTGCTACCCATTGCCCGTCTTTCAAAAGCCTACCGGCTTCGTAAAGATAGAACCTGCTGTTTGCTGGGCTTTTGACTATCTCGTAGCCACCGATCACACAGATCGGGGTAAGCCCGTCTTCTAATATTTTCATGTCTTTTGCCTGTCTTTGTTGTTTGCCCGTTTGCGGAGCGTGGAGGCTCCTCTGAATACAACCCTGTGGCCGGTCAGGCCGCCCATGACTTACGGTCAAAGGCTGTCTAAGGATTTTACCAACCGGCCATGCCGTTTGTCCCGCCTGGGCTGCTCGATCCTGTAAGCCGCTGGCCTCGGCCATCCACAAATAGCATTATGCTGTCATGCTAAAATACTGATACAGAAAAGGCCACCATATAGATTGTCATTATGTACGACAAGGTCTGTCGAGTTGCAAAAGGTGTGGTGATGGAAAAAAAGATAAATGCTGCGGCGGCCTACGCAGGCATCTCGCAGGCCGAGGTCGCCCGCCGTATCAGAACGTCCCCACAGCAATTTAACAAAAGGATGAAACGGGCGGCATTCACCGATACAGAGCTTAGTAAAATAGCAGCGGCCATGGGTGCGGAATACGAGTCGTACTTCGTGTTCCCCGATGGGACGCGTATATGACCGTGGGCGGCGGGGGAGGATTGGACGGCGTGGTTTTGTAAGGATAGGAGAAGAATGGACATCACAAAGCTGAGTGAAGGATTCATGGATGCGGTAAGGGGCTACATGGACACGAGGCTGGACGGCAGTCTCGGGCGGGACATCCCTTTGGATGAGCTGTCCTTCGAGCTCTTTGACAACGACACCAAAGACGGCGGCCTGGCCGAAACGCACTCCTGGGACGAGGCCATGGACTTCATGGCCCACTTCCGTGCCGACGCCGCGCTTGTGTTCGATTGGCTTGTTGCCCTTGGCCGCACGCCGGTCAACCCCTTCAAAAGCCCGGAGGGCTTCCAGCTGGCCATGGTGATCGAGGGGGCGGCGGCTATGATCGACACAAGCGACCTTCTTTATGATTCTCGCAGCTCGGTCGGGTCGAATATTACCCTCGACGAGGCCACAGTGCTCCTTTTAAAGCACGACATCGGCATTTCCACAGGGCTGACAGATGACAAGTACTGGGATTTGAGGGAGCTTCATGCGGATGATCCGGCAAAGGCCGCCGAGTCCGCGAAGGCCTTCCTCTCGGGCGGTCAAGAGTGGGGTTCACTTAGCTCAGCTGACGGCCAGCCATCCCTCGGTGACAAGGCGCGCGAGGCCGAGGCCGGCTCCGATCACGGCCACGCCGACGGCCGTGGCCAAAACCGCCCAGGCCGCTGAAAGAGGATAAAATGAGCGGCAGATTCGTAATGGTCCGCATACCGATGCCTGATCGTCCGTGCGATTGCGCTTTCCACCCATACGGTATCAAGTATTGCTCCCATCCGGCGGCGACGCTAAAGACCGGGAAATATTCGTGTGATGGCCGTGGCCACATACCGTACGGCTGCCCGCTTTTAAGCGGCGCAAAGATAAGAAAAGAGAACTAGGCCGATGTTCAAGCGCTCTAATGATTGGCCGTTCCCATTGTCCGAAGAGCTTGGTGCGATGATCGACCGGCTTGTGGATATCGTCGAGGCTGAAGGCGGAAAGCCGCCAACCCCGGGCGGGGAGGACATCAGGTGGGAATACCTACACCTTCTCCGTGACATCCAGGTCGAGGCCAGGCAAAGCCTTTTCCGGAGCGAGCAACAACAGGGCCTGATAATCCGCTACTACTCGTTAGGCGATATGTTCAGATGCTAAAGCCGATAGTCTTAGAAACTTTTGTGAGCGACCGGCGAGTTGCCTATAACAATGGCTTGACCGATAAGACGGCTATCCTTTACGAGGGTTCCACCTATATGCTCAAACCAGCAAGCCTTGATGCCAACGGCATGTATCAGTCAACTGCCGTCTCAGAGTTCTTGGGCTCTCATATCTATGAGTTGCTAGGCATTCCGGCCCATGAGACACTGTTGGCAGACTACAGGGGCCGTCCGTCTGTCCTTTGTAAGGACTTCCTTTTAGCCGACGGCTCCAAGGATTTAGAGCTCTTTGAGTTCAGGGCTGTTGCAAGCGAGTTCTCTATCAAGAACCATATCAGCTCTGCCCACCCCGGGCAAAGGGAGCCGCTCACCTCAGTGCTGCAAGTGTTGAGCGGCTCTGATTTCCTGGAGCCTGTCCGTGCTGGTGCCATCTCCCGTTTTTGGCAGATGTTCGTCGTTGACAGCTTCATAGAGAACTATGACAGACATACAGGCAACTGGGGCTATATCTATGACAAAGGCACAGGCGAGGTCTCGCTTGCCCCAGTCTATGACTGCGCCGGCTCCTTTAATCCGCAGCACGGGGATGCTGACCTTTCTTTGCTCCTTACGAAAGACCCCAAGGACATACTGTACCGAATGGATTTCGGTTACGAGACCGCTGCATTTTCAGGCGACAGCCCGAATGTCAAACTTACTCTGGAACATGTCTTGGCCAACATCGAAAACAAAGGTGCCGCAGAAGCAGTAGTCGAGCTTGTCCCTAAGATCAGCGACTCGTTATCCGACATCTTTGACCTCGTCGGCTCCATCGGCACTCTCTCGGATACGCGCAAGGAGTATATCCTCACTACCCTCCAGTACCGTTTCGACAACATCCTTGTCCCGGCTTATCACATGGCGGCCGAAAGGGGAGCGGCCAATGTCTGCCGTGAGGACGACACGCCCACTCTTTCAAGCCTGGCCGCCGGTGCGCAATTGGCAAGCAAAGGCTTACGGCCGGCCGCTGGACAACCGGCCAACGAGCACGGCCACCCAAGCAATCCTGCGCGCTGATGGTAGCGTTCCTGTAATCGAGATCGTCATAGAGCCTATCGACATTCCTAGGAGAAGCCCATGCCTATTTCATTCGACGAGGTCAAAGACATCATCAGGGAAGATGCCGAAGACGAGCTTAGCAAAGGCAAGCGGTTCGAGTCCGCAGTGGCCTACTTTTTGAAGAACGACCCCCTCTGGTCCGAGCGGTTCAAAGAGGTATGGGCATGGGATGATGCGCCGACCAACGATGGCCAAGATATCGGGATCGACCTAGTGGCGCTCGATGCCGATAACGGGTGCTACTGGGCGATACAGTGCAAGTTCTACGACGAGGACGCGACGCTCACCTACAAGAACCTCTCGACGTTCTTCTCGACCGCAGCAGCAAAGAAGCTATACGGCCATTACATGATCGTCGATACCGCCAACGTTTGGTCAAGCAACTTGAGGAAGGTTGCCGATCAGTACAGGACTGTCCGTATCGACAGCGAGGACATGGCATCCAGCGAACTAGACTGGCAGCCCTTTTTAGAGGGAAAGGATACCGCGAAGCGCGCTTTCCAAGAGCCTCGCCAGCACCAAAGGGAAGCGATCGAGGCCGCTAAAGAAGGCTTTAAGACAAGCGACCGTGGCAAGTTGATCATGGCCTGCGGCACCGGCAAGACATTGGTCTCGCTCAGGCTGGCCGAGGAGATGTATCCAGAAGGCGGTATGGTCCTTTTTTTGGCTCCCTCTATCTCATTGGTATCCCAGACATTGAGGACATGGGCCAATCAATCCAAACAAAGGCTGCGCCCTTTCGTGGTCTGCTCGGACAATACGGTGTCACGGGTAGAGGACGCTTGGGAGACATCTGCCTCTGAGATTCCTTACCCATCGACCACAAGCGCCACTGAGCTGGTCGAGCAGTTTAGCAGGAAGCCAAACCAGGGCGGTATGACGGTGGTCTTTTCCACATACCAGTCGGTCCAGGTTGTCGCCGATGCCCAGTTGCAAGGTCTCCCGGCATTCGACCTGATCATCTGTGACGAGGCGCACAGGACTACCGGTGTCCACCAGCTGATGCAGACGCCAGAAGAGCAGAGCAGCTTTACTAAGGTGCATAACAACAATATCGTAAAAGGGGCCAAGCGCCTTTACATGACAGCGACACCCCGTATCTATGGAGACAAGGCCGTCAAAGCCGCCCGAGAGGAGAGTTACGTCATTTCCTCGATGGACGACGAGAAGACTTATGGGCCGGAATTCTACTACCTTTCATTCGGCCAAGCGGTCGACGAGGGGCTATTGACAGACTATAAGGTGGTCGCCTTGGTTGTCCTTGAAGAAATGGCTTCCTCGGTCTACCAGCAGGCTATGGACGAGGAGGAGAATGGCTTCCAGGTGCCGGACGCAGCCAAGGTGATAGGCTGTCTTAAGGGGTTAGCAGGCAAGGGCGAGGACGACGTCCCGGATCGAAGGCCGCTAAGGAGCGCTGTGGCCTTCCACACCACGATCAAGGAAAGCGAGCGGTTCGCGGAGAACTTCGCTTCTATAACCGACGCCTACCGCGAGAAGTCCGGCAATGCTTTCGATCTGGTATGCGAGACCGACCACGTCTCTGGAGCCATGAACTCTAATATCAGGAAACGCAAGTTGAAGTGGCTTGAGGAAGACACCTCGCAAGACGGCACCAACACCTGCCGCATCCTCTCGAATGCCCGTTGCCTGGCTGAAGGCGTTGACGTGCCTAACCTGGATGCCATCCTTTTCATGAAGCCGCGTAAGTCCCAGATCGACATCGTACAGGCTGTCGGGCGGGTGATGCGTAAGTATGAGGGCAAGGATTACGGCTATATCTTCTTGCCGATTGTCGTTCCGGCCGGCGTTGACCGAAGCTATGCCCTGGACAGCAACGAGGCGTTTTCTGTGGTCTGGCAGGTGCTCAAAGGCCTGCGTAGCCATGACGAGAGGCTGGATGCCCGTATCAACGCCCTCAGATTCGAGGATGCCGATAGCCCGCTGACACTGGAGTTCGTGCCCGGGTTTGGCGGGTTTGAAAGCGAACCGACAGAAGACGGGCAGGAGCGCCTGACGTTCACCGTCGAAGAATGGAAAGAGGCTGTGAACGCAGCGGTTGTCAAGAAGTGCGGGACGCGGGTCTATTGGGAGGACTGGGCGGAGGACATCTCCAAGATCGCAGTTCGCCAGATTGAGCGGATAACGCAGATCGTGGCCGGCCACGACCTGGCCGGCCAGCGCTTCCAGGTTTTCCTGACCGGCCTGCGCGACTCATTGAACCCCAGCATCAGCGAGGACGAGGCTATAGAGATGTTGTCTCAGCACATCATTACCTTGCCGGTCTTCGAGGCCCTGTTTGAGGGGGCTGACTTCGCCAGCTCCAACCCGGTCTCCATTGCTATGGAGGGGATGATCTCGGCTTTGAGGGAATACGGCCTTGCCGACCTACATGAGACGCTGGAGTTACGTGATCTCTACCGTAGTGTCGAGATCAGGGCCGCCTCGATCAAGACAGACGCCGGTCGCCAGAACGTCATAAAAGAGCTTTACGAAGGATTCTTCTCCAAGGCGTTCAAGGCAACGAGCGAGAAGATGGGTATCGTCTACACGCCCAATGAGGTGGTGGACTACATTCTCTATGCCACCGATCGAATGATAAGGCAAGAGTTCGGCCAGTCGTTGGAAGATAGGGGAGTGCACATCCTCGATCCTTTCACCGGCACCGGCACCTTCCTTGTCAACCTGCTCCGCTCCGGCCTGATCAGCGACGTGAAGCTGCCCTACAAGTACGCCCACGAGCTTCATGCGAACGAGATTCTGCTGCTCGCGTACTACATAGCGACGATCAACATCGAGCACGCTTACCACTCACGGGTACCGGGCGAGTATGTGCCGTTCCCGGGCGCGGTCCTGACCGACACATTCCAGATGACAGAAACAGGTGACACGCTAGACGTCGAGGTATTCGTTGAGAACAGCGAGCGCGTGCTGCGGCAAAACGAGCTTCCGATAACAGTGATCATCGGCAACCCGCCGTATTCTGCCGGGCAAGGGAGCGCAAACGACAATAACGCTAATACCAAATATCCTTTTCTTGACTCCCGTATCCAATGCCGCTATGTTGATGGCACAAAGGCCGGGCTTAGCAGCGCTGTCTACGACACTTACATAAGGGCGTTTCGCTGGGCAACTGACCGTATTGGTGAGCGCGGGATAATCTGCTATGTCTCCAATGCTGGCTGGCTGGATGGCCAATCATTCGACATCTTCAGGAAGTCACTGGTCGAGGAGTTCAACAGCATCTACGTGCTCAACCTAAGAGGCAACGCTAGGACTCAGGGTGAAGAGCGTCGTAAGGAAAAAGATAATGTGTTCGGCCAAGGTACAAGAACGCCAATTGCCATAACCATGTTGGTCAAAAACCCGGATTCAATCGAGCATGGAGTTATCCATTATTACGATATCGGTGATTACCTCAATCGTGAGGATAAGCTGTCTATTATCAGAAATTACACACAGCGATTTAGTGTCGGAGAAGAAGACGACGCAATTGATGTGATCGACTGGGCGTCCCTCACACCAGACGCCCACGGCGACTGGTTAAACCAGCGGGACGGTTCGTTCTATAAGTTTTTACCTTTAAATTTTGGTGACCCGAAGAAAAGCCATGGATTATTCTGCCTACGAACAAATGGGTTGAAAACACAAAGAGATGCCTGGGCTTACAATTTTGCACAAGGTAATCTCAGAAATAACATCTTTGATATGCTCGAGTTTTATAACGCTGAACTTGAGCGCTGGAAATGCACCAAGAATATTGCTCCGGAATCATTCGTCAGCAACGACGCAAGCAGTATCAGTTGGACAAGGGCTCTCCGGCAGCACTTCGCTAGGGGAGAGGTCATCGGCTTCCAAGAGGCTTCTGTTGTCCTGTCATCCTATAGACCGTTCTGTAAGATGTTCTTATATGCCGATAATAGGGTCAACGAAGTTTCTGGTCAGTGGCACCGTCTGTTCCCGGCAGCAAATTGCGAAAATCTGATAATAAGCTTGACGAATGGAACCGCTTGTACTGTATTAATGTCAAACTCAATTGTTGATTATGAATTCCTGCATCATGCCCAATGTTTTCCCCTCTACTGGTATGAAAAGCAAGAGCCCCTCGGTGGCATTTTCGCCGGGGTCGAGCAGGCGGCTTATAAGAAACACGACGCGGTCACCGTCGAGGCTCTCGCTGTTTTCCAAAATGCTTACCCGTCCATAAAGATCACTAAAGAAGATATCTTCTACTACATCTACGGTGTCTTCCATAGCCCCGAATACCGGAGCCGCTTTGCCGCTAACCTCGCTAAGGAGCTTCCGCGAATCCCGCTTTCTCGAAACTTCGCCAACTTCATGAAAGCCGGTCGCGCCCTAGCAGACCTTCATCTCAACTATGAGTCCATTGACCCTTGGCCATTGCAAGAGATCGGTTCCAGCATTGACCCAGGAAGGGTGACAAAGCTGCGCTGGGGCAAAAATGGCAAAGCCGCCGACAAATCAACGATCATCTATAACGAGAACCTGGTGCTAAGTGGCATCCCCGAGGCCGCCCACCGTTATATAGTGAACGGCAAAAGCGCGCTCGGTTGGATACTCGACCGCTACCAGGTCAAGACCGACAAGGACTCCGGCATTGTGAACGACCCCAACGACTACAGCGACGATCCGCGATACATCATTGACTTGATCAAACGCGTCACCCGGGTCTCTGTTGAGACCATGGAGATCGTGGATGCCCTCCCTGGCCTACAGGAGCTTCCTCAACCGGGCTACTGGCCAGAGGCCTGGAAATCTTTCTGACGCCATCAGAATAAGGGCTTAGCGGCTCTTGCGGGTTTACACCCGCAAGAGCCGCAACTTGTAGCACAAGCCCCTAAACGGGGCTTTTGCTACAAGTTGCAGTTCGTCCTCGCGCACGTCCGTTTGCTCGGATCGGCACAGCCGTCCCTTCTGAGAGATGCCGCTTCCGCGCGCGCCTCTCAGAAGGGACGGCTGTGCTAGAATTCTCTTGGCCGCCCGCCTTTCAGGCGGAGGCCAAGAGAATTCGCGGGGGAGACCCCGCGCCCCTAGAAAGCGGCATCCCTCCACGGATGCCAAACAACAAAGGCAGAATTGACGCTATGGCCGACGAGGCTTATTCCAGCTATTTCCATTTAAGGCTGACGCCTGCGCAGCATTCCGCCCTGGACGCTTCCGCATCCAGGCTCGGTATCTCCCGCCCGGACTACGTCCGCCTGCTCCTTTCTCTCCCTGTCCTCTCCGGTGACTTCTTCGCCAACGCAGGGTCTTATGTAGCCGTTGACACCAGGTTTTTCAGCAAATGCTTTATCGAGCTTAACCGCCAAGGATCGAACCTCAACCAGGCCGTAAAGGCCTTGAATACCGTAGCTACGAGGATCGGGCGCAGCGTGGTCAGCGACTCCGCCAAGGAGGCCATTCTCTTTCAAGGCAAACGCGCCGTTGATCTTCTTATCCCGATCAAAGGCTCTCTGGACGTCGTCCAGGAGAGGCTCATGCTCCTTGGCACAGACAAGATGATCTGGCTATAACCATGTCTGTCCTGAAACGTTTAAGGTCACACGAAAAAGCCGTATTCATCGAGAAGTACCTCACCCGCGAGAACCGGGCATTGGCAGTAGACCTTTACAACTGTTCGGAGATGGATGCCCATGCCGGGTCATGGGGCAACCAAATGGATTACATCCGCCGTATCAACGGGCATGAGAAGAATATCGGCAAGAAGCGCCCTGTGACATACCACCATTTTATAATCTCCCCTGACCCGCGTGACCATGTCTCCCTTGATGACCTCCGCCGGTTCGTGGGCGAATGGGTCGAGGAACGGCTCGCCGCAGGCGGCGGTGGCGCTGCTATGTACGGCGAGTTCCAAGTCGCTGCCGCCTTTCACGATGACAACGCGAGGCATATCCCGCACGCCCACTTGATCATCAATGCGACGAACCTGGAGACGGGCAATCGCCTTCATCTTGACGAGGCGGAGAACGAAGAGGTATTCACCTCGCTCCAAAAGAAGTCACGCGAATACGGATGGCGTTATTTCGACGAGGACAAAGGCGGGCGAAACACAATCCAGCAAGCCGACGAACCTGTCCAGAGAGAGGCCTTCTCTACGATCAGCGTCGGCCAAGGCCAGGACGGCCAGACACCGGCCAAGGGAAAGACTGCGACCCGCATACAGGATATGCGCGACAGGGGCGCATACGTATGGTCTGACGACATCCTTGCCCGTGTCGCTATCGCTTATACCTTGTCAGGAAGCGAGCCGGAGTTCTTGCGCCTCTGCGGGACGCTAGGGGTCGTTGTCTCAGACTCGGCCCGTGGCGACTACAAGTTCGCGCTCAAAAGTGCCGAGACACGATGTAAGAACGGCGCTTCTCTTGATAAGTCTTTTTCCAAGGCATCAGTCAAGCGCAGCTTCGCGACTGGCAGGAAGTCGTCATTCCATGAGACCACTGACGCCTACAAGCGCGATATCCTATCCAGTATCACCGGCACATCCTACCTACACTCCGAAGGCGTGGCCTGGATTGTCCCTGGCACCGGCTACACGCTTAGCGATGTCGCCCAGGCCATAGACACCAACATCCTTTACGACATACGCTCTTTCTCTGATTACGATGCCGCACTTGCGGGCGAGGCCGCGCCGGTGTTCCGTAAGGACTTGGAGCACTCGAAAAACGTTGCCGCTGCCTGTGGCATGTTCGCGCAGAGCGACGGGTACAACGCCGCGCCTGCGCGGACGCGCGCCGGTGCCCATAAGCGCGACCCGCTGCGCGAGAAGGACACGGACGCGATCATGGGCAAACTCAAGGCGCGTGCGCATGAGCGTCGCGCCGGCCGCTCCATAGGCCCCGCTAGCGAATCCAGCGCGGCCTCCGCCGCAAATATTGGCTCCGACGGGCGGTCAGAAAGGACAGGTCTTTCGAATCGTGAGACACGCTAATCCTTGTACGCCACATAGCTTACGGCTGCCTGCCCGTATGATCGGGCGGCATAAATGAAGGTCTCTATATACCTTGCAGACGGGCGCGTCCGCACCTATGACACCCAAGGCTTCTTGTCGGCAGGCGCTTACTCATCGCTCAACCCGTCGTACCGTAATCACCCTGTCTTCATCTCAGAAGAGACATTGCGTATGGACCTTTTAGAAGAAGAGGGGCTTGTCGTGGACCTCTGCTACTTCAGCTCGTACGAAGTAGAAGGGGAGAGCGGCCAGGCGGTCCAGGTTGACGACCCGATCTACTCGTCGCCTCTCTCAATCGGCAGCCGCCATCCCGGCAGGCGTTTCGTCCTGCTCAAGAAAGAGGCTGTGAAGAACATTGTCAAGATAGTCGCCGACGGGGAGCTTGCGGCCTGGCGTGAGGATGACTGGATCGTGAACGGCGTCAAGTTCAACAACGCCGTGAGGCTTTATGGCGATCCAGAAGAGCGTAACCTCCATTTGCAGGTCGCGCTCCTCTATGACTTCCTCCGCAATACCAAGTACCCTTCGCCTGAGATTACAGACGAAGAGATTTGTGCGATTTTTGGGTACAACAAGGTCTTGGTAGACGAGGCCATCAGCGGCGCTTACGCCCAGGCTGCCGGCGGCCGTGAAGAGGATGGCACCGCAACGCCACCGGCAAAGCCGGAGGAGAAAACGCCAGAAACGGACTCGCCAATGGCCAATGATACGGCCACAAGCGTTGACGAGGACGCCCTGGGCTTGAGGTTACACGACAGCCCGAATGGGCTCGGCGAACTCGAAAAGGTCTTTGCTGATACTTTGGCCGGGTTAGGTACTTCAGCGCCAGCGGGGGGTGACACAATGCCAGCCGCTGACTGATTGCGAGCCGTTAAGCATACAAACTATCATGGGCCCAGGCGGGCCCCACACTGTCAATCCGAAGGAGAATTTTTCATGAGCATCAACATCACTGTGTTTTCCGGGAACCTTACCAAAGACCCCGAAGTCCGTACATCTGACAGCGGCACTGCCGTGATGTCTTTCAGCGTGGCCATAAACGAGTCCCGCAAGAACCATACTACGGGCGAGTGGGAAACCGTCCCGTCCTTTATCGACTGCACCGTCTTTGGGAACCGGGCAGACGGTCTGTCCAAGGTCTTGGCCAAAGGCTCTAAGGTCGTGGTCTCCGGGCGGCTCCACCAATCGTCCTGGGAAAAGGACGGTGTGAAGCGCTCCAAGATCGGCGTCATCGTCGATAACGTGGATTTCTTTAGCAGCCGTGCCTCAGACGGGGCAGCTGACGCTGGCGTCGCCGAGGCCCAAGTCTACGAAGACACGGACATCGTGTTCTGATCCCATAGGGCCGACTGTCCAAGCGAGAGGTAGCAGAGCAATTGAAGAAAGTTATTGACGGGCGGGTCTTCGACACCGACGATGCGGGCAACACTGCGTTGTTAGAGCTGGCCAGCCCGATAGAGACCTTGAGCCTTGTGAGGACGGCGAACGATAGCCTTTTCCTCACCAACGCCCACACGGTCGGCATCCCCGAGCGCTCGGTTATGATCCAGCCCTTCAGGTCGGAGAAAGATGCGAGGGCCTGGGTGGCCAACCACTTCTCAGCAGACGACTTCGATACCGTCTTCGGCATCGACACTGTCGAGGAGGCCTGATAGGCTTTTTCTTAACGGGGTGGGGGACGGCATACTTTAAAAATGAAGGAGGCTTTTTATGGCAAAGACAGCCCATGAGGAGTTAGAAGAGGCTCGGGCCGCTATGGCTGCGCTTGAGGAGAAGTTAAAGTCCCTAGTCGCTAATGCGGAGGCTGAGATGGCTGAGGCGCAGCGCGTGGCACTTCCATTGATCGGCATTATCGTCCTTAAAAACATTGGGGAGGGCTGGAATAGGATCGACCCTGAAGCACTTGCTGCCCTTATTGGCACGCACAAAGGAACGCTTATCCGTAAGGACCCGCTTTTGCCCTCTGATGCCCTGAAGCATATAAGGGATGTCAGCAAAGGGAAACGGAAAAAGTCCACCGTCGTTTCGACCGCCGTGTCCTCGCAGCCCGAGGCTGTCACCGCGCCCCAGGACGCCGCCACATACACGCCACAGCCAGGTACTGGCGACGGCATCAGCTAAGCGGTTACCCGAAAGTCGGACGGCATTTTTCCGATCTGCTGAAAATAGCCCACCTGGCACACAAAGCACAGGTGGGCTATTTTTCGAGTGATCCTGTGGTTCCATTTTCGATTGATCTATACGGTGGTGGTGCCCATAGGACAGCCCTGCCCTTTGTCAGCAACGCCCCTGTCTCATCGTTCATGTAGTGCTCATTGGCGGGGTCAACTTGTAAGCTGATAAGGGCTGGGCAGCCGATAAATACGTCGTAGTCGATATAGGTCACCGACTCCGGGATCGTAATGCTTTGGAGAGCCGCGCAGCCCTCGAAGGCACCGCTGTAGATGGCGATCACCGACTCCGGGATCGTGATGCTTTGGAGGCCTGTGCAGCCCTCGAAGGCACCGCTGTTGATTTCGGTCACCGACTCCGGGATCGTGATGCTTTGGAGGCCC
>Ga0123354_10009400_pt1 | contig 14965 bp, 7 predicted proteins | sample TergutLab28metaG_2_FD_97872 | JGI IMG/M metagenome (GOLD analysis project Ga0123354, IMG submission 97872) | Labiotermes labralis P4 segment gut microbial communities from Petit-Saut dam, French Guiana - Lab288 P4 | ecosystem: Host-associated > Arthropoda: Insects > Digestive system > Gut ...
CGTTAGATCGGCTTCCCCTTGTCTCTAACTTTTTAACCAATTTCTGTATGCAACACTTCGATGGTGCACGTCTTTCGCCAAATTCCGTTCGAAATGCCGTCTGGCATGCTTTAAATGAACATGTTTACCAGTATTTACGAACGAGAAACCCGCGCTGTTCGACTGTATACATAGACAATAGTTTGGGGCCTCTAGCGAGATACTCACCCTGTATAATAATACTAAAACATCCTTTTTTCCCCCATCATTCATCCACATTAAAAACTTCAAAAACAATCACCTAACCCTTAACCATCTTCATCTAGCTACCTCATAAAATTTAAATTTATTGCTATCCATGCTATGGCAAAACTGTATCGGAACCTAGCCACATAATTCTGACAACCAACTTTCCCTTTCACCCTTCCCATTTTGTTTCTTCCATACTAGTTGAAGTGTCCATAATCTTTCTAAAAGTTCATTCAGTAGTACTGGACCTCCATAATTTCTGCATTTCACCTATCTTCTACTTTATCGAATGACTTTCGAAACCTACCAGAATTTCTTAGACCAAGGATCGCTCGTATCTCTGCTTTGCCCTCCTTCCTCTCTTCCATCCTTCGCTCTATCTTTCACTCACTCAACCAGTCTTCGTAGGCCTACTATTCGGAGTATTCTCCTGAACTGACAAGCTTGTCACAGTAGCTGATGATTAAAGCGTCTGGCATATCTCATCCCCTGACGTCTCAATATTTACCACGTTGTGTGGTGACATATGTTGTTACTCTTTCCGTGACGTAGCATCCAGTTATCATCAACATCCTCCCTTCTGCAACATTGACATCCAAGCTACAATGTCCGCTCATTTAAACACTGCCAACAGCCACACGTCATTCCAAAGCTTTTCTTACCGTTACTAACTAATAATTCACTGTGACATATTGAAAACCATTGTTTAGGACTGCAGAACATATTAATGCTAAATATCTTTCAACAATGCATACCTAATACGAAATTTTCTTTCTAATTTACGGCATTATTTCGAATATTATTAAATTTCCAAACTGTATTTTTGTTGGTAACAAATATAATTCATCCCTGAACTGAATGTACAACAAAGCTCTTGCTTCTTCATTACACAGCAATATAAGAACATGCCTATTATTCATTTAGAGAGCTAAATTCGGAAGAATTATGGAGGTAGGCAGTAGTTAATCGCAAATGAACACATTATTATAGCCAACTATGAATTTGCTTCTCTGGCAGAAAACACTTCGGCATTCTAAAGCTTAAGATAAGGGAAACTTCAGTCTTCCCAATAGCATAACTTTGCTTTAAAATGGAAATTCTTAATGTATAACGTGTACTTCCTTATGATATAGAAGTTCTCCGAAATCTCTCACTATTACAACAATATTTAACGGCCCGAAACAAAAGGTTGATCAAATCGATTGTTGTACTACAGGTTAATTAATTAAGCGGACTTAAATATCCTTCATGCCCACAAATTTTATTCATTATGGAATTCGAAGTTGAAAGTTTGTGGAAGAGAACATTAAAATCTTTAGCTTAAATTAGAAACTGAAACACTTTCTGGTCAGAGTGACGTCTTCCTCCTAGCTACTACAGTGTCTGTTTCTCACACTCGAAGTTGTCTCCCTCTAAATGAGGTCACGTGGTTTTTATGGTGGTCGAAGTTGCAATGGAACAGACTACATCGCTTTCACCAGTCACGTATAATTCTATCATTTCTCTTTTATTCATTCACCAATCACCTGCGGATTGCACACACTTTCCGTAATAACTAGGGTAAATTACGTAAATTGTCTGATAAATAACTAATATTTTATTACAAACGTTATAGAGCAATTACGTTTATGATATTCATTGCAGCAGCTTTAGTGCAAACAATTAATTTACAATTAATTGTCCAAACCAAATGTTTGTTTATGTTCCTCCGCATCTATCAAACTTTTCTCCCTCTGTGTCATTTCCGGAAATCTTATGCTTCCAACCTTATGATGTTTTATAAAAGTAGACTTTATTTAATAAATCACTTTTGACGTTCTACAGCCTAAAGCTTACATACCTACTGCCAGATTTAGCATTAAAATATCTTAAATAATTCCACAAAATATGCATTTACCTCCCATATGAATAACATAACTTATTCATTCCCTAGTCTATCTTGCAAAAAACACAAAATTGAATCTACTGCTTCCTCATTCAAATTATCTTTAAGGTCATCCGGTAGCTGCTTACGCCTTCGTCATCACCTCCTCTTCCCTACTACCGTTCCTTCAATAACGTGATTTAGAAGACATTTCCTGTGCAAGATGTGACCAATCCATATACCCTCCTTTCGTACTATTGTACGTATGATATTCCTTTCGACCTTGAGTCGGCTTAACACTTCTTACTTTTTAAATAGTCTGTCTAAAGGATATTCTCCATCCTTCTCCAACACTGCATTTCAAAAATGTCAGATGTTTCTGATCCACGTCCAGAATCAAAAGTATATATTTCTAGTACAAACACCCCGTTTTGTGTCAGGTACAAACTGAATCTGTAAACACAATGGAGGCTAATTTTAGTCTTCAAAGGGTTACACCACACTCATACTTATGATTCTTTATTCATATTCGTATTCAGCTCTGATATCTTTCCTACGCCATTAAGCAATGACTGGTATCACCTGCGCGTCTCGTTTAGACTACCCGCGACACATAACTGTCTGAAAAGTTACTGCAGTCGTACGTGCTAGACGAAATTTCACGTTTGTATTGATGTGTAGTAGTAGTAGTAGTAGTAGTAGTAGTAGTAGTAGTGGTGGTGTTCTTGTTGTTGTTGTTGTTGTTGGTGGTGGTGGTGGTGTTGGTTGGTATTAGTAGTAGTAGTAGTAGTAGCAGTAGAGTAGTAGTGCTTTTGCTTCCGTAATTATTTTTTCCTCTGCAGTGACCTATTTCTCGTGATACAAGCTCCAGAAAGAAAATAATAAAAAAAAAATTTTTTTTCTTAATCCCCACCCATTTCCATGGCGGTAACAACTACATCAACGAAACCCATAAATATTCGAGATAATACTCTACTACGTGCAACTGTTTCTCTCGACAGATCTCAAAACCATCCTTGATTCTAAAATACAGTATATTCCTCCGTAGAAAATTTTGCTCTTTTTAAAGCTTATTTGGAAAATAAAACTTAAAATTGTCTTATGAGTGTCTTAAAGACAGTGGATTTTGTAGGCTTAAAAATACCAGAGTCCGACCAAATGGCATAGACAAGTTGTGGCTGCCAGCTCCGACAAAGTCTCTTAAAGTTTATGGATACGAAAATATTGGATGGAATTTTTTACGTTGAAGAGTATGACAGACTGTACGTTGATGTGAAAGTGAAATTATAGAAAATGACAGTGACTGTCGCTTACTCCACAATTTGTAACCACGTGTTTTCAATAACGAGGCGTAATATAAATGATATGTACACATATCCAAGGTGAGAATGGTGAATTTATTTCTTACACACCAAAAGAGCATTTTCTGTACCCTGTCTATTTCTATCAATTACAGTAAAATAGGAGACAGGTTATACTAAGGAAAATTTAAGGTTTTACAAGCGGAAGTTTTGAAGACTATTGTTCGTTGATATTTGATGTTCCGTGGTCTTATTTCTTCTAAGAGACAGTTAATTTCTACCTGTCTACGCCCGTCGCTTCTCAAAAAAAAAGTTCTTCTTTAAACAAATCTTTTTTTCAGAAATGAAATTTCAATTGCGTAACTCACAGAAAATCTTCCGAAGAATCAAATTACGTTTAAAATATAAGACTTGTGTTACCTAACCATTATGAACAGTTTACCTTTGTATCTGTCCTCTCTACAAGAACTCTGTTTTCGTTTGTATATGGATGATAATATTTTCATACAACGTTGCAATTTAAAATGATCTGCGGCTTACAATTTGCAATTGATCCCAGTTACAACAACATCGGTTAATGCGACACCTCACCTTTAACGTCAGATATTCTGTGGCGCCAATTAATTTCTCGCTGTTGTCCACAGCATTATACTCCTCGGTTATAACAACACTCTTATGTAACGACACACAACATTCAGTCCCTTTCATGACATTATAACCGAGTTCAACTGCAATGCATTTGACTTTAAAAACTCCCTCTTCCTTCGCAGTTATAACCAACAGATATTAAAAGCCAGTGTTGCAAAACTGATTCCAGCACACTGAAGGATTTAATTCGTGGTTCCGAACATGTCGTAAGTGAAAGTTTGTTGTACAGGTTTAATGAGTGACTTAAGTCATGTAAATAAAAATGTACTTAAAGCAACTTTACGATTTGCAACATAAAACAAGTTAAAGCTATCACTCTGTTGGAAGTAATACCTTGTTAGGAACAAAACAGTTTTCACGAACGTGTAAAATCTAATTTTAAGCCTAATATTTTTATTGTTTTATTCAACATTTTATTCATAAAAATTCTTTTAATAAATAGGCTTATTATTACGATTTTCAGATGCTACAGCTAAGAATATCACGGGATATATTCTGTGGTTCCAGCAGCTTTAAAGCTGTTTTGTCGTAACCACACGGAGAAACATGGGCGGTAATATTCAAAATAATGACTGTCCACCTTTCCTCTTTCACGGAAAACACAGAAACAGGGTGAATTTCCAAGAACTTGTGGTACCTTATCCGTCCCAAATATAAGTATAAGAATAGTTATTGCTAGCAGCTAAAGACCATTAAAATCGTTACGTTAATTATTAATCCATAACTAAAACAGCGTGTTGTCGGTCTAAAAGTGTGCCGTTTCCTGCTCCTGAATACTGCGGTTGGGGTTTCGAAACCCGCTTGGGACGTGGACTATTAATTTCTTCTATGTTGTGCAGCACTCTGTAGCTATAGGACGGGACACAGGCTGACACCCAGTCCAATCTGTCCTGACAGCTCTCTATCAACTACATTCACAAGGCCGGATACTGATTTAATCACCATACCAACATATATGGAACTTAACACCACAGGATTTATTAAGAATTAAGAGAGAAAATGTGACATATATATTCGTATTTAAAATATTACAAGGTCATTATCTATCATGAAATACGCGCTTGGTTTGAGAATGTGAGCGATTTGTTCAGGATAGTGGCGCCACATGTCAGTAGTCTATAAAACATTAATGAAATAATGCGTATTTATGATTTCAGTTGCTGAGCAGCGTCGTACTTTGCCAATAAAATCTGCCAAGCTCCATCTTAAAATATTTCCAATTCATGCGCGAACATTCAGAGAAACTGTGAGTTCATAGTACCATATTAGGGCTACAATATGCGCGAACGTTGCAACTGAATAGTTAACTGTGGAAATCACAGCTATAAATGGCTCAGTTTAAGAGCGCGAAATTTGTGTTTATCCTATCATATGAGACGGTCGTGGCCAGTAAAAAATAATACGTCAGATATACTGCGATATTGAAGATAGAGTAGATGTAACTGAGATAATAAAGATTAAAACACTTTATTATCCAACCGATGCACAAATATATAATTCGTAGATACAATTAGAATTATTATAGAATATTTAAAAATATTTGAAATTGCTCCATCATGTTTCCGATCAGAAGCGATCCATCACCAGGGAGCTGTATACAGTTCTTGGCTAAAATTACAGTAATGGTTCTATCGTGTCCGTTGATATGGACTTAGTCGGTGTTATGGCAGCATATTTGCCTGTGGTGCTTGTGTGTACTGCACAGTCTAGAGAGGCATATCAACGGACACGATAGAACCATTACTGTAATTTTAGCCAAGCACTGTATAGAGCTCCCTGATAATGAATCCCTTGTGATCCGAAACATTTTGGAGCAATTTTAAATATTTTTAAATACTTCATAATAATTCTAATTGTATCTACGAATTATATATTTGTGCATCTGTTGGATAATTAAGTGTTTTAATCGTCACTGGTGCACGGTACAAACACGAAGATTGAGATAATAAAGATTCTGAACAAATCAATTAGATTAAGTGTAGCCTCCACAACAAAACCCACCAAAACCCCAGAATAGAAAGGCAACTCACAGGACATCAAATTTATTTTTCCGCTGTGATAAAGCTGTTAACGTCACAGTTACTAGCTTCTTTACACTCGTTATATTCATACTCCAAAACTTTCCTCAGTTCATTGTTCATCTTTCTCACGCCAATCTCTAAAGTTCATAGTCGCATTTCTACACTTCGTGGACCAACGATATTCGCAAATTACATGGAAACATAAATTCATCTTCCTGGTACGCGCCACGTGAGAGAAAGAAGTGGTCACCGTGTAAGCATCTATCAATATAGAATATCATGGATGGTGCAAATTGCTTACCTTGTTAAACAAGCGAGCACACAACCACATTTCAACTGCACATTACAAATTTTATCATATGCGTTTTAATCGAGTAGAATGAAACCTACTTTTCTCAATATATTATTTGCTGCGGAGGATTACTTTCCCAGTATGCCTTCTTTACTTCAAAGAAATGTCCTTTGTTTCATTCTGCATTCTACGTACTGATTACTTCCGTCTCTATTTATTCTGCTTTCAAGTTCAGTAGCTCTTTTGAAATTAATATTTTGTTTACATTTCTATCATCTGCGTCCGACTTCCAATAGCACATTACACAAGCCATAGTTTTAAGTTTCACTCGGAAAGAAAGCGGGATGGTACACGAAAGGGGTAAGGACACTAAAAATTAACATGAAGATAAAAACTAAACCTCACAAGTGTTGAGAAAGGAAATGTGATTCCATTGAAGTGTTTTTCTACGATATGTGTTTTTTTTTCAAAATCAAAACCACATAAAATATCCCATTAGTTTTAATTTCTAATGGAAGCCTTTCGGCCTCTTAAGTGGAATCACTGTTCTCCTAAAAAGTGCCGTCTTACTGTGCTACACAATTGCCAATTAATTTTAACTCCAGGTAAGTGTAGTATTCATGTTGGCTACAGCTACTGAATGTACATACAGAAAGTTGTCAGTATTCATGATGTGAACAGGTTAACAGTGGGCATAACCGGGTCTTGGAAAATCTGCGTAAAACAAAGATCTTCCTTGTGGGGTGAAGAAATTTTTTTCAAAATTTCGGGTAGCATAAAATAACCCTCCCCCATTCCCCTACCCCAATACATCTCGCTTACTACCCTCCTCAGCTTCTGCTGGTAACCCACCTTAATGACTCCAATTTGCAAGACCAACTTTTACGAGTCTATTAACTGGCAAGTTTAATATCATGTCCTTTCTCAGTCGTGACTGGGATACATATTGCTTGGATTTTGTGTAAGGCGTACACATTTTCAGAAACCAGAGTTTTAGTGACAGCTATTTACGACGGAACACTCTCGGCTTCTAACACCGCACAGTTCACAGAAACGGGGATATTTCATTCTTTGTAGGGATCGGTATAAAGGACGGAAGGCTGCGTAATCCATTATTATTTTACCAAGGATAAGATTGTGTGGAGCTATACCTTTGCACTCCCATACGTCTTCATGTTGTGGCAGCTAATTAAGGGCACACCACTTCGCATTATTGTACAATATAATGCACCCATCCAAATGAGCTAACATTTTAATGTAGAATTATTGTAATAATGTTTGCCAAACTGATGGAAAAGTACAGCTTCTTTCCACAAAAAAAAAACACTATTATAACAACAAGTTTGTATATAGTCACAGATTAATTTCGTTGTACAAGTTGCGTGTTGTGGCAGCATGCCGTGTTGTGTAATGTTATGTTGCGAAGAGTGCGTTGCAACGAAGCACAGAATGCACATCCGTAGCAGGGCACTCTTCGCAACATAACATTACACAACACGGCATGCTGCCACAATACACAACTGGTACAGCGAAATTAATGTGACTTTTTATAATGTGACTTTATCAAGGACGATATGGCCCCCTGATGATGTTCCTAGGACCGTAACATGTCGGAGTGTTTTTAATGTTTTAATGCTTAAATTTTATAAATTTTATATGTGTGCAGTGGTTGGTGTGATAATTGAGAAACTCACACATCCCTTCACCGTGAATCATTAACTTGCATTTCCTATCACATAATCGCAGGATTTGAATCAGAAATTTTATTTTACACCTTATGTTTATTGGACCGTGCATCATCTTGATAGTTGAATAAAGAGAGACCAACTTGATGTCACTTGTTTTATTATTTCATTATTTACTGCTCAACTTGTTTCGGATGTTAATACATCCATCCTCAGGAGCTTGGACTTATTTGTTGAGTTATTTCATGGGTTATATTGCTCTGTAAGGATAGAGGTTGATGCATTAGCGTACTTATTTAGTGGCGAGTGTTTAGTCGTGACGTGCGTAACGCGTAACAAGTTGAGCAGTAAATAATGAAATAATAAAACAAGTGACATCAAGTTGGTCTCTCTTTATTCATTTATTTTACACCTTTGAAAATCTGTGCTGTATCTATTTTCAAAATTCACATTACGTAACTCTGTGAAATATGACTTCGTAAAACCGCTACTCAGTTTAAGTTCTCAAATATTTATGCGTCTACAAAGTCTGAAAAAAAAGCTTTTATCGGCCATCAGTTTACAAATCTTCCCTTTAAAAAAAAAACTCATCGGCATAGTGTGCTCTTTCTTCTTTCGAAAATAGAGGCACTGAAAAATTCCAGTTCTCTATACCACAAATACCAATCCTCTTCGTATTGACCACAAAAGCGTCACCATTCAAATTTCAGTTTCGCCATACACTAGGGCTACGAAATTAGTGCCAGCCGTCGCACTTTTATGTCAGCGTGTGCATGTGTTTTAACAAATAGTTGTTCAGATAACGGCGTGAAATCCGTCGGTCACTTTTGTCCATTATCTGTAGCATCCAGGCAGTCCACGGCCCTACGCGTGGATTACAGTAAATGACATCATTTTATTAAAACTGCTCTTTTTCTGCGAAGCCTTTGTTAAGCCAGTACTAAAGGCTTCAGTCTGTATATATTTTATTGCTATGAAAAAATGATGACATTCGTTGTCGGTAACAATTGTAGAACGATAATTGAGGTAAATAATAGAAGGAAAAATGGGCACCTTTGTGTTTAGTCTGTTATAAACTCCAGTGTTCATGACATGACTGAATGCATCATGTCAAATCACTTCTGATATTTGGAGATACCCTGTTCGGAGAGCATGAGTGTACTAAACATGTAACATTCAGTTATGAAAAACATTCACAAAGATATAATACTGAATACATCAGTGTTAACCAAAGGAAAGTCTGTCCTAATAATAAAATGGTCACAAATATAATGTAATCACTTATTTTACATAAAAAGGGGAAGAAAATAAATAAAAACGACGCAGTAAAACATATTAGGCGCTTGTGAGTTTGATTTATCAATTTCTAAGGGTAGGGACATTTCATTAACTGAGTAAATTAGTAATTTTCCATCATAAATTACTTTGGTCAAATATCAAACCTACAAATTTTAAACTCTTTGTGGGTGAGTGCCGCTATCATGAACTCTCTGTTGGGGGAGTTTCAACGAAGAGAATGTTACAAGACATTCTTGATAAAAAAAATTCGACTTGTGCTCTCAATTTATAACTGTCACAAAGAACGCCTAGTTTTGACGTCTCAAATGTCCGTCTTGTGGCCAATGTCCTTTACGTCTGGTTACGACTACGTAACGGGTAGGCTTTCGATGCTATTCAAGATCTTTAAGCAGACAGACGTACATACACACACAGGCATAAACATTTTCTTTATAAGTATGGGTATGGTAAATTACTCAGGCAATACGGACTCAGGCATTAAATGGAATTTTTTAGGTCTCCGATTTGAATTGTAACAAAAATCCATCACAAGAATCAGATGTAAAAAATGAGACAAATGTTTAACATGGACATGAGTTTGGAATTGATATTTACACGTAATGTGTATGACCGACTTCCAACATAATTTCTACTTTGACAGTAACTCTCAATTTTATCATAGTACAGGTTACCCCATGACACGTCTATGCAGGCAGATAGGGGAGATGGTCATATAGCTCGAACCCATTCGCAAACGGACACTAGAAGGAGGTGGGTGGTGAGCAACATGCTCCGGTCCCCTACACCCGGGAACCCCCCCTCTCATCCCCGCCCACTGTTATTCGATCCTCAGATCGTCCAGCTAGTGGCGAGCAGCCAAACCGACTACGCCATCCCAGCCACCACTTAATTCCTATACACAGCAGTAAGTATAATGAGTATTTAGCAGCGTACCCTGATGTAACCGTAACATTATCTTAACCTTAAGGCAATTTAGTGTATGTTCATGTTATGCTTCCTCTCGTTCATGTGTGATGTCGTGCATTAAAATATTCAGTATGTGCTTATTTTTTACATTATATTGCTGCAGTAAATAATAAGTACCATCCTGAAATACTGGCATCACAATCTACATTTAATAATCAGGCAGCATCCAGTAATGTGACGAAATTTCAGCTGTGTATCAGCACCAAATCTTTATATAGTACAGTGTTGCAGACCAGAACCTTCCACACTTAGGGGCTAGACAGAACTTTAAGCTTTCCTTCAGCAGCTGTCCTCGCGTGCCCATATTCGGGAGATACCAGAACGTTGGGGGTGACGAGAGAATTTCCTATCTGTGCCAGGATTCGAACCCCGATTGTCCTTTTCCTATTCAGCCACTTCACTGACTAAAACGCCAGTCGTCTCTAGTCACTTCCCATTATCTCACTTGATAAATAAAACATGTGTGCAATGAATAACGTATTTGTTACATAATACGCGAGTCTGCGAGCCGAAGAAAAACACGTCTAACACATGTTTTAAATGTGGAGTGTAAGAACCTGACATTAACTACAAGGCATCGAAATAAAACGCTGGATACCGACACACGGAAAACGGGAATGACGGTGTGCACTAGGTGCCTACTATTACATATCAGATAGAGCAATAGACACAGTTACAGCACAGCAGTATATCTTCCGAGATTTCAAGCTTCCACAGTCATGTTATCGACGAGGCACATTTTCTGGAATATGGCACCGTAGAAGTTTCAGTATATTTACCTATCTACACGACGTCATATTCCGTTAGCCTGTAATCTGTACTACAGTATATTATTCGTTACAAAACCACAGTGCCTTAAGCAGAGTCTCTTGCGTCAGGTATGCATGTATAGTGCTTCAATATCACGTCCATTATCTCTTTCTAGTGGACACTGCAATAAAACGAATGCATCATGGGAATGTCCACTGTCATGAATGAAACCCATGGCGGCACTGGAATAACCGGGGAGATGTGATGTTGTAATTAACCAAGTCTATTGAAAACTCTCTTCACCCTCGACCCATCCCAGTATCATCACTACACGTCAAAATGTTTGTAACTGTTATATCGCGTCAAGCTCGCATAAACACACATGTTTCGATTCACATTCATTGCATCTGTAACTGCAGAGAATGTAAAGGGAAAAATCATCCCCGCAGACAGGTTCTGTGAGGCCAGTATGTATCAGAATTCATACAAAACGTGGGATCAAAGCACACACATAGTTATTCAGCGGCCTACATTTATTCAATCACGAATACATTCCCTTCGTGATCCTGTATGTGAAGAGCGGGCACAAGCCTGCAGGTCGTCTGTCTCGATGTGTGGTAGATTTAGTAAATATTCTGTTTAAATGCAACAGCATTTCACCCTCACGGAGCAAAACGATCCTGGAAAAGCTAACAGCGACTTACCTCATGAATAAACTCGCCGACTTTTATGCAACATGTAACATTAATTTCCTTGTTAACAAAAGACTTCCGACCTGGCCCGGATGATAAATTTCTAACCATCCTATTACACACATTTTTTAAGTTTTAATTGGTTATTATACTAGATGGCATAGCGAATATGTTACTGGTTAGATAACTGATGAAACAGCTTCGACTCCCTGCAGGAATAAGCTATTTTTCTCTTCTCTAAAGTGGACGGACCGTCTGTGGTTTCCATGTGGCCTCCTACAAATTAGACTGGGGTCTCTTCCTCCGAAGGGGGGGGGGGGACCAGCGTCGAAACGAAATTTATCACAAACTACACTTTATTCTGAGAATAAGAATGAGTGGACCTGTACATTCACTTCCTCGTACGTCTTCATGGTTTGGTGCTGAAGGTACTAAACGGACAAATTATCAAATAAATTTAGTTTATTTCTTCAGCTTTCATGACTACACGAGTTTAGTAAAAACGCTTTATCATAAACATGATGCATTTTGTATGCACATAGTTTCATTTGTCCATCTCCCATCAGAATACGAAAAAATTACAAGTCCTAATCACAACGTCATAATGAGTAGTAGAGAAAAGGGAGAACAGAACAGAAATAAGGCACTCTAAATACACAACCGCGTGCCGTCGTGTGTCCATTGCTTCATTTGCATAGGCCGCTAATCCGGTATTACCTAGGGTGAAATACACTTTTATCTGAGTCATCGCAATTATATCACTGTCTGGAATGTAATAAACACAAGAGCAAATAAGAGTGAGAAAGAGGCAGTCAAAAGCCAAGGCTCAGACACGTAGCCCAGTCGCTGCCACTTCCATGCCACTTCAAAACCAACGAAATAAAACGACAAACTAAGATTAGCAGCAATAACACACCATGACATGTGTCGTCCATTTTCAGTCCCCTTGCCATTCAATAAAGCCAGCTAACGAGCCACAACGCTGGCTCCGGAAGGTAGCCGTAATAATAACAGTAGTGCTGTTGTTGTTGTTGTTGTTGTTGTTGTTGTTTTTGCCCTTTGCAGCCTCTCATCCCCCCTTTCGATTGCTGACTGCTGACTGCTGAGGGACACGCCACCATTTACCCCTTGGGAAATCCCTTCTGGGAATAAACATCAACTCGTCAGTAACAGGGCACGAATAATCCCTGAATGTGCGTTTGACAATCAACCGAATTATTTGTAAAATCTCGCACGTCTTCAAACATTCAGTGTTCCAAAATACTCGTGTTAGTGTTCGCTTCACATCCTGTGCTTTGCAAATCATATGATCTCAGCAGCCATGAGCTGCTATCTATCTATCTATCCATCCATCTTTCTATTTATCTATTTATCTCTCTATTTATCTATCTATCTATCTACCTATCACTCTACATATCTATCTATCTATCCATATATCTATCAGTTTTCCAGTGGCCCACAGGTTACTGGATTTCAATCGTCTTTATTGCATCGTTAGATGTTAAATTCCTCTACTTCATAGCACTTACTATTTTCTTTTCCCCACTTTCAATCGGGTCGTCCTCCTCATCTCGTCTAACTCCCGGTGAACAGGTCATTATTTGCTTAGGCTATCTGTTATCCTCCATGCGTACTACGTGTCCATGCCATTTCAACATACTTTTTAAATTTTCAGACATAAATATTAATGGAATATCAAGTATAATTTATTTCAGTAAGATTCCCTTCGAATCCAAAATGTTCATAACATTTATTGTTCCATATGCATGTGTGTGTGTATGTATATATATATATATAGTGTATATGTGTATACATACATATATACACACACACACAATAGAATGCCTAAAAAATTATATGATTTTACCATAGTGATAAGAAAACCACGGGTAGGAATTTGCAACGGAACCTGAAAAATACTAGCCAAAAATGGCATTTCCGTTTCACATCGCTGGAGGGAAAGAACATTAAATACGCTGCCAACACTTCCTGCCTATCGTCCTAGGCTCCTTCATTGTTGCCCTTTCACCTCTGCCTCCCATAATCTCAGCAGATAATGCAGTTTTCTTCAATGATACACGAAACAAACAAATGTTATTGTTAGGATTGTAGTGGATTATTCCAGTTCAGAAACAAACACAATTGCTGTACTGCTTATTGTTCTTAGCTCGGAGTCACTCCCTTTGTGCTGAATACCAGCCGAATTACACGCTACCATGTCGCAATACAAGGTAATATTCCGGAATATCTGTTGTCAGCAGCACTCCTTGCTAGCTTCGGTCAGTGATTTCGTGATCCAGCTAGCGGCAGCTAAAGGCTCCGTTTAAGGACACACACTAACAAAAAAAGAAAATAATTTGGTACGTATTTGTAATTCAATTAATGTCATAAATTCTCTTCTACCTAACAGGCTACGCGTTATAAATATATACGTCAATATAAATATACAACCTTTTATTCTCAATGTGTCCAACCTTAAGTAAAATAATTAGTGCATTTACTACACAGGGCACACGGGATTTACAGGATAAACTGCTATCTTTCAATTAAAGTTTGAGAACGAAGTTAGTAGATTCTTAATCAAGAACGGTCTTAAAATATGCGCACAGTGCTACTCGGACGCCGTTATTTCAAGAGTAGCAAGTGAAGTTTCTCTGTGTTAAGTAAGGTCAGAACCTTCTAGTTAAGTAATGGTCCAAAGCTAAAGAACAAAGTGTCGTTTTGTTAAATTAATAGTAATCAGAAGGGTTGTTTAATTAATAGAACTTTTTAGAATGATGAGCCGAGATTCTATAAGGATTTATAATGTCCTTCAGCCATGAGTATATACTACACATTAAGTACGCAACTAGAAGCGTGCAGGCGCGTTTCTTTTATATAGGTATGGCTACGTGACAGTTCTACACTCACGAGGTCAATATCACGTAATTGTGAAAAGTACAACGGTTGTAATTCGACAGAAATCAATACAAGCTATCTGCAGGCCTAAGAACATCAATAAGCATCATTTCTGCAACGATATTTAGTACAGAATAATACTTACTTACTTACTTACTTACTCCATGGTGCCGAGTCCTTCTTGAGAAGCTAACTGGCTTGCAGCTAGTCAAGAAATTCCCCGCATTTCATGGAACCCGAAGGTTCATTACCGTACTCACAAGCGTCCGCCACCTATCCCTATCCTGGGCCAACCCAATCCAGTCCACATTCCCACATCCC
>Ga0123354_10009402_pt1 | contig 14965 bp, 10 predicted proteins | sample TergutLab28metaG_2_FD_97872 | JGI IMG/M metagenome (GOLD analysis project Ga0123354, IMG submission 97872) | Labiotermes labralis P4 segment gut microbial communities from Petit-Saut dam, French Guiana - Lab288 P4 | ecosystem: Host-associated > Arthropoda: Insects > Digestive system > Gut ...
CCCCATACTAAATACCCAAAAAACCAATTAGTCCGACAGTTGAAGATCCCCATCAGGTGGGAGGGAATACAACGCTGCCCCCCCCCCCCCCAGTGCGGGAAGGTTTTGTCGAATCTTGGGTCACCCAGATTTATCAACGTTACAGCGCAACGACGCCATTCGACGAAGTCTTGTAGCGATCAGAATGATGATTAATGAACTGGAAAAGACACATAACGACGCTCTGTGGGCAGAACTATAGGAAATGAGAATGCTTTTTTTAGCGACGGACCAAACACTCATGGGGAAGGGGGCGGCATCGTCGATCCCTACGCACCGACGTCGTCCGCTCTACGGCGAGTAGGCCAGTGACAAAGAGCATGCTGCACTACGGATTGCCAAACAGACAAGTATAACGAATCGCACTGCAGTAGGCAACATAGGGAACACACATATATCAAAGAATAAAGGCATTTTCTGCTTTGAAACTGCGCTCTTCTGGGCTCTTACACAGCGTGCAGTGGTAATTCCTTACCGACGTTTCGGGACAAGATATCGGGCACATTTTCAAGGGTCAAGGTTCACATCTTCGAGGGTCAAGGGCTCTTGGCGCTTGAAGATGGGACCGATAGGTTGTCCCGCAACATCAGTAAGGAACCGACACTACTAGCTGCATAACAGCCCAGAAGAGCACAGTTCCCATCTACTTCAAACACATATATAAATACACAATGATGTATCAGTCAATCACGACAAAACTTTATTATGTTTATTATTGCATTAGGGCAACATGTTTCGATTCTTATAGAATCATCTTCAGGCCCTTCTAAGATACAGATCCTTACTTAGCAACGTTTAAAATGCGCTGTGGATCCCAAACGCTTACATTCTTGATATAACTATGTATAAAATGCATGTGTCGTTATGTTCTTATTGTACAGTCAGGATACTTATTTCTAAAACATTAACCGGTACATATGAAGGAGGTTACACGTATGTATTTGAGATGTGTTGTTACATAACTTTGGATATTGTTATAAATATTGTTGCTAATTACAAAATATGTATATAAGCCCTGAAACGTTAAAAACGTTGCTAAGTAAAGATCTGTAACTTGGAAGGGCCTGAAGATGATTCTATAAGAATCGAAACATGTTGCCCTAATACAATAATAATCACAATAGTGTTTTGTTGTGTTTGACTGACACATCACTGTATATTTATATATGTGTGAAACACTTCGGGACGGCAAACATTAAATTGGAGCATGAAGTCTGAAATCTCGCTTTTTCTCCTTATTGCGCAGCTTCTGTTTTTCTACAACAGATTGATTCCAGTCAGTTATAAGTCTCCTTTACAGCGCCAATCATCGTCAGTCTCGTGTGCATGCAAACTGACTAAATATCACATTTTTAGTGGCAACATGCGTCAGCCGCGTTGTGGCCACCCCTGCTCCATGGCTCCGTGCAATCGTGAACAACCGCAGTCACTACAGTAGATATGCCGGCGGGCAAGCATTTGAACCAGCAACCCCACCCCCACCCCCACCCCCACCCCACCCCACCCCCTCACCGCCCCCTAACACCCCCAGCCAAGGCATTAAAAGTCACGAGCGTCACCTCTTGCGCCAATTCGGTCGATCAAGAGAGAGACGGAACAAACGTCGAGGACCAGACAGCGTCGGGGTGATGTAACTACGGCTGTGACGCTGACGCAGACATCTACACACATGACAAGAAGCAAGCTGCCAGTCTGCACCGTATCTTGAAGCTCCGCGCTTTACTGCTAGACGTTTAACGAGCTGAATACAGACGTTAGACACCGCTTTCAAAAGAAGACACTAACAGGATACATGCTGCATGTATTGACTGCGTTCCTGGTGTAAGGGTCAAGCAAAATATCGATACACATTCAGGATTAGTAATAATTTCAAGTGAAAATCGATACACATTCAGGATATTAAGTTCAAGTGAAAATAGACTTACATTCAGGATATTAAGTTCAAGTGAAAATCGACATACATTCAGGATATTAAGTTCAAGTGAAAATCGACATACATTCAGGATATTAAGTAACGCGAAAATCGACATACATTCAGGATATTAAGTTCAAGCCAAAATCGAGATACATTCAGGATATTAATTTCAAGTGAAAATCGACATACATTCAGGATATTAAGATCAAATGAAAATCGACATACATTCAGGATATTAAGTTCAAGTGGAAATCGACATACATTAAGGATATTAAGTTCAAGTGGAAATCGAAATACATTCAGGATATTAAGTTCAAGTGAAAATCGACATACATTCAGGATATTAAGTTCCAGTGAAAATCGACTTACATTCAGGATATTAAGTTCAAGTGAAAATCGATACACATACAGGATATTAAATAAGGCGAAAATCGACATACATCCAGGATATTAAGTTCAAGCCAAAATCGACTTACATTCAGGATATTAAGTTCAAGTGAAAATCGACTTACATTCAGGATATTAACGCGAAAATCGACATACATTCATGACATTAAGTTCAAGTGAAAATCGACTTACATTCAAGATATTAAATTCAAGTGAAAATCGACATATACTCCGTATATTAAGTTCAAGTGAAAATCGACATACATTCATGATATTTAGTTCAAGTGAATATCGATACACATACTGCACATTAAGGCGAAAATCGACATACATTCGGGATATTAAGTAAAGCTAAAATCTACATAGTCAGGGTATTAAAGCGAAAATCGACACACATTCAGGATATTAAGTTCAAGAACGTCCAGGATTCAGCTACTCGCACAAAAAAGCTAGACAGTAGTGCAAACACTGTCGGTCAATACATGTCACAAGAATGACCACACTCGCTCAATACTAATATCTATACCAGTGTTTCCCAACCAGGGTTCGGCAAACCATCGTAAACAGTTAAGCGAAAAATCGTGGAACGAATAAAACGTTTGGAATACGACTTAAAAAACCCCCAAATATGTCGCGAAATATCGCGGGAAATACTGTCCGTCAATTGGCAATACTGCGCTCCCAACTGTGTTTAAGGAAAGATGTAGCTGCACTGTATGTTTGTGCCCCATGGCTTGGTCTGTCTCATCGGCCGCGACACAAGCTCCAAGCTACCAACATTTTGTGACCTGTAATGATAACACATGAGCAGGTTCCTTAACCTTTTGGCGCCGAAATTATATTTTTAATTTTAGCACACCCTGCATATAAAATGTGAATAATACAGGAACCAAATACGATAGAATTATGAAACATACTGCATTTTGAAGAGAAAAAACGGAGAGTATACACATGTTTAAAATATACAGTACCTATATTTCTTGAATAAATATATAAAATGCAACGTTTAGAGGTTAGCGGTGCGGAACGACCCCTATATGTGTCGTTAGGCGTCAAACGGTTAGGGTATAGCAAATTATTTTTGGGGTTCCTCCATGGGGCGAAAAAGTTGGGAAATAATCTATAAATATGGTTACATTACTGCCTTCACGCCTTACGTTCTAGAACGTTTATTCTAACTACGAATTTGATTATCATAACAATTTCAAGCTTTGCTACAATTAATCATCAGTTGACAGGTATATCAATCCCATTACAGGCCTGTGCAGGCCCTGAGGGTTCCAGGAGGGTGAGGCTCCCAGATTTTAAGACAGTCGGCACATGAAGGTGGTAAGGTTGTCAGCCCTACGCCCCCCCACCGCCCCAAGAAATATTCCTGGTACACATCACTTCTGTTAGGCTCTGAGTCGACCCCAGGGCCATAGTGCGGCCGGAAAGATTATGTCGATGAAAAATTCCAGTAACCCCATCGGGAACAGCGCCCACGAATTTCAGACCCGTAGCGCGGTACTTCACCAACTGCGCCACCACGTGCACACTCCACCAATCTCCAACAGTTGAGTAATTTCGGCAAAAAAAGCGCCAACTTCCAAGCACTACTACCCTTTGAATGTTATTGGAGATTCCTTCTTTCGTGTCTAGAAGTTTCAAACTTCACCAGCACCCCAGTAGCTCACAGTACTATGGCTAGTAACGTCACCCGTTCGAAACGCCACTGCTGTTTGATATCGTGCGGTAATTTGACACAGCCTATATCTGTATTTGACTCTATAAATCCATTTCACTATTCGCTGTGCTAATATGGCCCTGTCAATTAAGCAAACAATAGTATGGGGCTTTACCATAAGGCCTATTGCTATATCGCTTCATCAGTTACCGGCACATTTTGTGCCCCTTATGTTCTGTGTACAGCACACAACACATGTTCACAGCGCACTGACAGTGCTCAAACACACTGTTCACAAGCAACATCTCACCCTACACCAATTGTGTTACAAATGATTCCAGGGGGTTCATTGGCTTAGGCGGTTGGTCGCCCGCGTCTCATCGGACAGGCCCGGATTCAACACCACGGCAGTCCAAGTGCGATTTGTGGTGGACAAATTCACGCTGAGACTATTTTATCTCCGGGTACTGTACTTTAACACCTCGGTGGCACTGTGGTTAAGGTGCTGTGCTGTGTGCATTGGTTCGATCTCAGCTGGTGTCATTGGAATTTTTTTTGACATGAAATCCTTCCGATCGCACTATGGCCCTGGGGTCGACTCAGCCTCTAACAGATGTGAGTACCAGGAGCATTTCCTAGGGGTAAAGGCGGCCGGTGCGTAAGGCTGACAACCTTACCACCATCCTGTGCCGTTGTCATGAAATCTGGGAACCTTATCCTGGAAACCTGTGGGCCAGTCCAGGCCTGTAACAGGACTGCTTACTGTGCTGTACAATTCGACCATATCTCCACACTCCCTCGTCACCGACGCTGTAAGTCGTTAAGTAATATAGATGAGCGACTTAAAATACGACCGTGTAGTAAAGAAACTTTGTGCCTGTCAGACGTCAGTCAGCCTGGTGCATGTATCGGCATGTCACAGGTGCGATCAGAGGGTACAACTGCAGGCCACAAACTACAGTCCGAACACACACATGTGCACAGCACCAGCAGACACATGAAGCCTGCTACTCAACACAGCACAAATTTGAGTTCCGATGCTGTTGCTACATGATCACTGCCAGCGCTCCAACGAACATCTCTTGCAGTTTTCAGTATCTGTGCTGTGGACACACTGAAATATCATTATGTGCCCAACAGCTGTTAGCCACTTGCCATGCGACGAACCAAACTGAGAACGGAGAGTCTGACGGTAGCACCAATGACACGCCGAAACACTGAGACACTGTCTGACGTGCACTAATGGCGAATGTAAAGATGGTTTTGTGGTAGTATTAGTAGTAGTAGTGGTGGTGGTATTAATGGTAGGCGTTATAATAGTAGCGGTAGTAGTAGTAGTAGTAGTAGTAGTAGTAGTAGTAGTAGTAGTGGTGGTGGTGCTGGTGCTGGTATATTAGTAGTAGTAACAGTAGCAGTAGGAGTAGGAAAATTAGCAGTAGTAGAAGTAATAGTGGTGACGGTGGTAGTAGTGATGGTGGCAGTAGTAGTAGTAGTAGCAGTGATAGTGGTGATAGTAATGGTAGGCGTAGTAATAGTAGTAGTAGTAGAAGTAGTCGTGGTATCAGTAGTAGTAGTAGTAGTAGTAGTAGTGGTGGTGGTGGTGGTGGTGGTGGTGACGGTGGTAGTAGTGGTGGCAGTAGGAGTAGTAGTAGTAGTAAGGGTAGTAGCAGCAACAGCACTAGTAGTAATAGTAATAGTGGTAGTAGTAGTAGTAGTAGCGGGGATAGTCGTGGTAATAATGGTAGGCGTAGTAATAGTATCAGTAGTAGTAGAAGTAGCAATAGTAGTAGTGGTGGTGGTAGTTTTATTAGTAGTAACAGTAGCAGTAGTCGAAGTAGTAGTGGTGACGGCAGTAGTAGTGGTGGCAGTAGTAGTAGCAGCAGCAGTACTAGTAGTAGTAGTAGTAGTAGTAGTAGTAGTAGTAGTAGTAGTAGTACAGCGTAGGTTTAAATGCATTTTGTACATATTGCACATGTAATCTACACACTTCAACCTAAGGCCCACGCGCATAATTACCTGTATTATCTCACCGATTCCTAAATACGCACTTTTGCTGAAACAATTCAAAATATGCATTTTATCTATGCAATACACAAAACAAATATAGCCCTAAGAAGACCAACAACAATAATAATAATAATAATGAAAACAAACAGAAAACATTGCCATCGTCGACGAACAGGACGCCCACTGCACGCCAAAACTCGTTTATCGGTTACGTTCGCACAAACACACACACAACCCCCCCCCCCACACCCCCTCACATACGCACGCCTATGTTTAGCGAAACACTAGAAATTCAAAGACGAACACAGAAACTAATACGGTGTATATGCTGACCGCTTTCCGTCAAGTGATGCCATTTATTGCGAACAAAACAAAACTTCCTGTCTTCAGAGTGGCGGTTAAAATCTCCACATGAACTGATACGTACTGTACATCGTATCTTAGGAAATAGTTTCAAAGCCACGGTACAAACAGTCATATACTTTAGAACAGTGGGAAGCACTGCATCATTACGGTCGATCCAAATTCCACGCTAACAAAATACGTTCTTAAATCAAATATTTAGAAACAATGACTACTGCTTCCGGTGGGAGGATCAGCCGAACATGACTAAATACAGCATCCGCCTTTGGTGGAAGATGTGAGGAATATAAATAGCTTAAAGAGAAGCATCATCGATTCTGTAGGCAGAAAAGACTTACACTGCCGGCAGACGTCAGACTCGCATGTAGGCCTACAATTTACAAGAACCCATCAATGGAGGAGAAAACTGACACGAACAAACTTACAGACATAAGAAAAAATTTTACACGAACAAACTCACAGATGTAAGAGAAAATTCCACAAGAATCCACAGAAGTGACCGAAAATTTTATACGGACAAACTCACAATTGTAAGAGAAAACTGTATACGAACGAATTCACATATGTAAGAGAAGATTCCACACGAACCCACAGACGTAAACGAAAATTCTACACGGACAAACTCACAGATGTAAGAGAAAACTGTATTCGAACGAATTCAACAGATGTGAGCGAAAATTTTAAACAACAAACTCACAAATGTACGCGCAAATTTCACATTGAAAAACCTCAGAGATTAGACCGATAATTTTAAACACACAAACTCACAGATGCAACCCACAATTTCACATGCACAAACAGATGTTAGTGACAATTGAACGAAAACTCGCAGGTGAAGGCCAAAACTTCACACTAACAAACTCACAAACGTGAGAGACAAGTTCATACAAACTCACACAGACACGCGACAGTTTCACAGAAAAAAGGTCACAGATGTGACGGACAACGGTACATAAAGAAACTCGCAGACACTAGACCCTCTCCACCGTGCCACATGATATTGCCGTAGCGTTCCGCAGTTCGTCCCCCCCGCCCTTCCTAACACCACTTAGACGCATTTCCACTGGACAGAAATTCAAGAATCTGCATTCAATCAGCATTCAATCCCGATCCGCTGCAAAAGCTATGGTAATCACATTTACCCTCTTACGCCAGACTTGTAGCCTAAAGCAATTCATCTCCGACATTATGGAATTTCCACCTCAGGCACGCTACATGCTGCCAGTGCTCATTTCTTAACGACGCTGGAGACAAGGGAGGTTTTGGTTCCTCCCTGTTTACGCTCGTCGTCTGAGAGCATGGTTACTTCGGGAGCAGGTTAATTTCAACTTTCCAGGAACATGCACACCTCAGGAGACACCAGGAGCAATCTGGGCTCACTACAACCATTACCCAACTAATTCTCGAGCAACAGAACTCAGAGGTACAACGTCGCTAATCCTGAAATCCTATGACAAGATGCTGAACTATAAACCATTACAGCTGGCACACTAACCATATCAATATTAATCCTTTAAATACCAAGATTATTCTGCATTATAGTTAAATATTCAGCACATACCGCGAAGTAAACACACTGAATCTCGGTTATAAATCCCGACTAGTTATGCTGTATAAGGAAATAATCGCTGTTTGTTCTGAGATCCACACAAAACACTTAAATGCATTGTGTGGGCAGGACGTAGAAACTGTGAATGTTAAACTGGTGGTACATATAGTGACCACACGGCTTGAAATTGTTAATAGGCTTGGATACTGAATTTACCTACAGTACACAGTTCCAACCACTTTACATACCGTATCTTTTAGAGACCAAGAATCAGTCCGTACCGCGCAGTAAACACACTCCGTCTCAGTTACAAAAACCAACCAGTTTATGTTGTATTGGGAAATAATCGCTGTTTGTTCTGAGATCCACACAAAACACATAAATACAGTGTGTGTGTGTGTGTGTGTGTGTGTGTGTGTGTGTGTGGGCAGAACGTAGAATTTGTGAATGTTAAACTGGTGGTACATATAGTGACCACTGGGCTTGAAATTGTTAATAGGCTTGGATACTGAATTTACCTACAATACACAGTTCCAACCACTTTACATTCCGTATATTTTACAGACCAAGATCCAGTCCGTACCGCGCAGTAAACACACTCCGTCTCTGTTATAAAAACCAGTCAGTTAATGTTGTATAGGGAAATAATCGCTGTTTGTTCTGAGATCCACGCAAAACACATAAATACACTGTGTGGGCAGAACGTAGAATTTGTGAGTGTTAAACTGGCGGTATGTATAGTGACCAGTGGACTTTAAAGGGTTAAATCTCTGTTACAAAAACCAGTCAGTTAATGCTGTATAAGGAAATAATCGCTGTTTGTTCTCAGATCCACATAAAACACACAAATACACTGTGCGGGCAGAACGTAGAATTGTTGAATGTTAAACTGGTGGAACATATAGTGACCGCTGGGCTTCAAACCACTGATAAAAGACATCCGTGGCTCTTTGACTAATAATCCGGACTGAACCAGACATTTGCACAATTTACTCACACCGTATTTACCGATACGCCAAACTTCAGTTTGACGTCCATACACCCTTCATATTTTAATTGCGCCCCCAACATCCAACTTCACCAAAGGCTGCAACGGATCTTCACGCTGCAAAACACCAGGTATCTCTCTGCAGACCAACCAGGAACTTTTAATGGAAAATTCCGAATGACGGAGTTGAATGATTTCTCAATTAATTAGACAAGAATTAAGTTAAATTGCACCCGCGATATTAAAAGCATTCCGGTCACTGTATCTGATACATTATTCTAAAACGTTGTTTTATATCATTCAACCATTCTAATGTTATATATTCTCATTTGCTTGTTAAGTTCGCCCACTGTACCAACATCCCTTTCTTTGTGGTATCTAACAGGTGTCGACGTTAAGGGTCGGAGATGCGGGGAGGGGTGGGGGAGTAACCAATCGCAATGTTGGGCATTAGCCAAGCACCTGAGACATTCCATGAACGTTGGCTGTGTCCTGGGGTTTAATTTATGTTCACCGTTTTAAGCACATGTCCTACACCTCCGACACCCCTGTCTCTACAATAATCACCCACCACTTCCACAAGTTTCTACAACGCTGGAAATGTATACATGGCTGGTAACAAGTTCCCGAAGCCTCCACGGAAGTAGAAGCCAGTTGAAATGTGATGGCACACGCGCAGAAAGCAGATTTCGTCTTTCGGCGAAACGGACGAGTCCATTTAAATTTGCCGGGGGTCGTCAGTTCAGCTGACTACTGGCAGCCGAGGTGTGCGCATCAGTGGTAGTAATGCTGGATACACAACGTTCCGAGGTAGTGTGAAGGGTACTGGCTACAAACGCCATTCGCCAGTTTCCCCTTCACTTCCCCTCCCGTGCTTCACCGTGTGCTATCAGCGGTAGTAATGCTGGATATTCCACGTTCCGAGGTAGTGTGAAGGGTACTGGCTACAAACGCCATTCGCCAGTTTCCCCTTCACTTCCCCTCCCGTGCTTCACCGTGTGCCATCATCGGTAGTAATGCTAGATACACCATGTTCCGAGGTAGTGTGAAGGGTACTGGCTACCCACTCCATTCGCCAGTCTCCCCTTCACTTCCGCCGCCCGTGCGTCACCGTGCCATCACATTTCAACTGGGGTCTAATGTCGGAACTCCTCGACGTGGCAAAATTAACCTCGTCCACAGCGGGCAGCGTATGGAGCGCACGTGCGTCGCATGCCATTAAATAGGTCTACAATTAATACCTGTTCTGCCCCTGTAAGAAGCATCGGCAAACCGGCACAGCAACGTTCTCCAACCCTTCTACCAATGAGGAACATCCAAAATAGTTATTCATATACCGAGGACTCCTGAGGAGGCGAGATTTTCCGTACCCGTCTACGCCGGGCCTATAGCCCACCCAGCCTCCTATACAACGGGTATCAGGATTTCCCGGGGATAAAACGGCCGGGGCGTGGCGTTGACCACCTAACACCATTAGTGAGGACGTTAAAAAAAGATTAGAGCTATACTTGTACTTGTACTTCCCCTATAAGCCATCGTAGCCTTTTCTACGGTGAAATTTACGTTTACCTTTACCGCGAGGAGTCTCTGCCTGCGAAATTGTTTACAGGCCTGAAAACGAAGCGAAAGATGAATGCATAATGTTGGCCACACTGTGTAGCAGTAAATTAGTTTTGCAAGAAATTCCTGCAGTATTGCCAACTGCCTGATGAAAACTCCCGCGATATTTAGAAGGATATTTGGAATTTCTCGCGGATTTCCAGTCTCTTAAAACTATTTAATCCGCACTTGTTCCCGGAAACTCTTGATTTTGTCCCGCGAAACCACTGGGGTTCCGCGAAACCATTGCTTCGAAATACAACAGAACAGTTTCCGATGTAACAAAAACATCGAACTTCCAGGCCAATGGCAGAATTCTGTCTACAAGTTGTGTCATTTCCTCCCTACATAAATACTGTCGGCTACCATCGTACGCCGCGTAATTTATTCACTTGTTTTTACGAATAATTCGAGATCCGTCACTGATGATATATATACAAAATCATTATTCTGCAGGACAAGAGCAGATTGAAGTCAGGGAATGCTTGCTATCTTACGGTGCACAATTTTTGTCTTCAAGTTTGCTAACTAAAAAAAGAAAAGGAACACGATATACAGAACTGTAATTTTGCCTGTTGTTTTGTATGGGTGTGAAACTTCGTCGCTCACATTGTGCGAGGAATACAGACTGAAGGTGTTTGAGAACATGGTGTTGAAGAGAATATTTGGACCTAGGAGGGACGAGGTAACGGGAGAATGGCGAAAACTACATAATGAGGAGCTTATGATCTGTACTGCTTACCCAATAGTGTTGGGGTGATTTAGTGAAAAGAATGAGTTGGGCTGGGCAAGTAGCTTGCATGGGGGTAGAGAGAGGTGCATACAGAGTTTTGGTGCGGAAACCAGAGGGAATGAGGCCACTTGGAAGAAACAGGGTTAGATGGGAAGATAATATTAAGATGGATCTTCAGGAAGTGGGATGTGGAGGCACTGACTGGATCGATCTGGCTCAGGATAGGGACAGGTGGCAAGCATTTGTGAGTGCGGTAATGTACCTTCGGGTCCCATAAAAAGCATGGAACTTCTGTACTAACTGAGAAACGGTCAGCTTGTCAAGAAGGAATCCAATTCCTGCAGGGAGTACTCTACGGGACAATTAGGGTCTTCATTTTTCTATGACAAAATTAGTTGCCTGGCGGTGTAAACCACATATACAATCGCCTGATTATCACCGGGTGCCACTCGACACGACCTACACCAACGGACACTTCCATCCACCTTTAACACGCAGGATAAGATAATGAAACACATGCTCATTCCGTCCCAATATTCATATTCACGACACTAGCCCATTTCTTTCCTATCTTCCAAGCGGCCAATTGACACAATACTTCATTATCAACACTCCTCACAGGATTTGGGCACAAACATACGAACCACTTCAAACTTCTAGACGCCAGAAAGACGACAGAGTGAAGTGATGTTGTTTGAAGAGAAGTGAAGTGGAGTTACGTTGAAGTTCTTGAGGTCAAAATACCATCATATTAGGGTGACTTTTCACTGAGGGTAATTGATTTTGTTGTGACTATTTTATTTGGTGTGTATCTTGTATTGTGGTTGTTTTAACTTGTTTTGCAAAGTGTGGGTGTGTGTGTGTGTGCGTGCGTGCGCGTACGCGTGTGCGTGTGTGTGTGTGGCGGTTTTGTGTGGGTGTGTGGGTTTGTAATTTATGGGTGTGTGTATGTGTGGGTTTTCTAATGTGTGGGTGTGTGTGTATGTGTGGGTTTTGTAATGTATGGGTGTGTGTGTATGTGTGGGTTTTGTGATATGTGGGTGTTCTATCAATTGTGTGGGTGTTTTGTAATACGGGAGTGCTGATAAGTCCTTAGCCTGATCAGGAAGGAAACAAGTTAATGTTTCTGTCAGAATGGCGTGAATTTCCTTCCTCAGTGTTCAAAAAGCCACTTCCTTCGCGTAATGCCAATAATCAGGAAAGGTTCGAAACGTCGTCACTGTCAGCGCACATACGGCGCCTGCTCGTCTAGGACTGCTTGCTAGCCCGTGAAGATGACGGCACCACGATCCTCGAAACATGCGTAACTACTCGCCAACCAACATGGCGTCATATTCCGGGAGTCCTGAATCTTCACACCTCCTAGCAACTGATAAGGTTACACCAAAGAACCGTGTGCGCGGGACACGCAACCTGCTTGCGGGGAAACAAGAAATGCAGGCGGAGATTTCGAAAAAAGGAATGAGATCCGGAAAGACGTAGACGATAAGAAAAAAAGTTACAGGAAGAGGTTATAAGGATGTGTAAAGGAAATGTGAACGTCTAGTGACGTTTACTATGAATCATGCTGTTTTATAGGCTGTGGCGCTGATCAGTCCGTGGATAATGCCGACTTTTCTAAGGGATCACTGTTACCACCCTCATCAGGATGGACCAACAGTCAGCCGCCAACTAAATTAGTGTTAGATCCCAAACACATTAACGTATACATACTAGTGACGTCTGTCCTGCACGGTTTGGTGACGACCGCAAAGAACGCCCTGGCAGTAACAACGAATCTGTTGGTTCTATAAACTGTTCAGCGTAGCCCGTGATGTCAGTTTCGAGCACCGCCCATGAGGAGGGGGTTTTAACTTCATGGCAAAAATATTAGGGAACGTAAGTTGCACCGAGATGGATTTCACAGAATTACAGGTCCATACAGTGACTTGAGGCTAACAAAGGGATTAGGAGTGCAGCCAGGCGCAACCTCGGCGGAGATGCAAACGTAGCGAAGAGGCAGCAAGGGGGTAGCCCCGGGATCTGCAAGAGTAGAAACAGGCAGGGGGCGGCGATGCCAAGAAATGTGCGAGGGGCGGGAGGGGGGGGGTTCGGCGACGGCACTGCAAAGCCAGCATGTACAACGGTTTGTGAGTGGTGGAACAGCATACTGTGTCCGTGGCATATTCGCGTTCCTCAAGCTGTCTCAAGTCCTGACCCACTTTCAGTTCGCTGACAGACAGACAACGTCTGAGAAATTAAAGCAAAAAGGTAGATATTGGTCAAAAAAACAACTAAAGTTTATTAGGTAATGATGGTAATCAAGTTGGCAACAACATGTTCCGGCCCATTTTAATGGCCATCATCAGGTCGTACATTTAGCATCAAGAGTTAATACAATACACAGTATACTATACACATCTAGATTACCTTGCATGGCTTGCTAAGTATTAGAATGACTGAGATCTCATCATCAAACAAAGTCTATTTGTATATTGTATAAACTCATCATCATCATTATAATAATATATCTTTCATGGAGTTGGGCCACTTGTTGACCCGTTCCGGTCTCACGTATCCAGAAGTCTCTTCAAACGTCTACCATCAGACTTGCCAGTGGTTAAAATTTCCCCTGAATGGGTTACGGTCCCAGAACAGGGTAAGTCCAGCGGTATGATTGCTACCTTTAGCCACTAGACCGGCAAGATTACGGATGGCATTTCCTCGAATCCTGATGAAACAGTTATACCGCTGTGACTCGGTCGTCATTTTCTCGTTTGTGAGAACAGAGTATACAACGAGAATGTGAGGATGACTGTTGGGTAGATGAGGCTATAGTATTACGCATCACTACCCATTGCATAAACTCTTGAAGCTAAATGTAAAACCTGATTGCCATTAAAATGGGCCGAAACGTGTAGTTACCAACATAATTACCATCATTAGCTAATGAACTTTAGTTGTGTTTTTGACTAATATCTGCCTTGCTTTAAGTTTGATAACAGACAACGGCGATGCCCCACCTCAAAGTGACGTATGCGAAATTAAAAGTTTAAAAACATAAATTAATCTGAATTATATTTAAAGACTCCTAATATAAAATAAATGCCGGTCCCAGTGGCCGCGCGGTCTAAGGCGTAGTTCTGCAAGCGCTCGCCTGCTGAGATCGTGGGTTCGAATCCCGCCGCGGGCATGGATGTCTGTCTGTTGTGAGTGTTGTGTGTTGTCAGGTAGAGGTCTCTGCGACGAACTGATCACTCGTCCAGAGGAGTCCTACCGAATGTGCTGCGTCGCTGTGTGTGATCTAGAAACCTCATGAATGAGAAGGCCATGACCGGCGTTGGGCCGCAGCGCCACAAGGCGAAAATCAAATCAAATAAATAAAGACTAAAATACACGCGTATTATCAGAACACCACTTCGTCAACACAGCGTCACTCCGGCAAGTTTCAACAGTCAAATGGCCGTCTGATGGGAGAAATACTGATACATTCAAACAGGAAGGTCAATAAAACGCGTTACCATACGTAAAATCCAACTTATTGAGCAGCAAGACAAATTTTAAACACCCAGTCCGTACCGCGCAGTAAACACGCTAACAGAGGGGGAGATAGGGGTTCTCACAAGTAATACGTATAGTTTCAGACAGAGAGTTAGGAAAGTGATAACCAGTGCGGTGAAGTGAAGGAGATATAAGTGAAGTGATGTGAGTTGGAAGGAAAAAATTAAATTATCATAGGG
>Ga0123354_10009403_pt1 | contig 14965 bp, 9 predicted proteins | sample TergutLab28metaG_2_FD_97872 | JGI IMG/M metagenome (GOLD analysis project Ga0123354, IMG submission 97872) | Labiotermes labralis P4 segment gut microbial communities from Petit-Saut dam, French Guiana - Lab288 P4 | ecosystem: Host-associated > Arthropoda: Insects > Digestive system > Gut ...
AAAACCACGACTGGGCCCCTAAAAAAAAAAAAAAAAAAAAACAAGCTATACGTGGCTACCTGTAACATCATATACCACTCACCACTGTCAACATATCAAAACCTCCGGTCTCACTATAGAGCTGCACAGATGCGGAAACCGTAGACTTCAAGTAAGCACATTTGTACCGTTCTTACTTACAAAATACACCGGCATTTTCACAACCAGTAATAGAGTCACGTTCGAGTGTTTATCACAACGGTTTGCAGGCTACATGCAAATTCCGGGACAGTACCTAAAATTAGGTCAACGCCACTTCCTTTCACATCTCTTCCAATGCATTAATCAATAATCACCCTACCAGCCGAAGGTCATAACAATAATATATCTGAGCAATTCGAAGCGTCATTAAATAAGGCAATATAAATACAATTCACAAGTAATATTTTCAATGGGACTATTTGTTAAACATTTTTTCGCTGGCGTGTTACCAAATACACGTAACAATATTAATCTAGCATCAATATTTTTCATCTTTATAAAAAGGTTGAAACTGTAAAGACCGGTTAACAGCAGGGATGAATTATACAGGGCGTTTCATAATGTACTCCGCCATTACAACAATTTATTATAGGAAAACTGTAGGACACGTATTTATGAAACCTGTACAGATAGAAGGAACAACTAAAAATTTTTTTTTTCAGTAAGTTGTTTTTCATCGTAGTTCACATTCCTGCCACTAGGCGATGCGAGTGTATGTAGTGAGATAATGGTCGCTCCGGGGAAGAAGTCGTTTTGTGTGTTGGAATATCACACTAGTAAGTCTGTGGTTACTGTGCAAAATGCATTTCGTGCAAAGTACGCAAAGTACCATTGCCACGTGACCTCGCTGACCTAAAGGCACGGATCATTGCAGCAGTGAAGAATATCGATGCGCCCATGTTGACGTGTGTGTGTGGCAAGAACTTGAATATCGTATCGATGTGTGCCGTGTCACCCGTGGTGCACACATCGAACATCTCTAGTTGTCAAAAAAAGCTTTTTCAGTTTTCTTGTGGCTGTGAACAATTCCATCAAGGTAGGTCCTTTGGTTTTCTTGTTATAAATGTTTGTAATCACTGAGAACATTATGAAACGCCCTGTATAGTGTTGGGAACAATGTTGCGTATTAGCATATATATGTGGCTTACGTTTTATTTTTTAAGAAATTTTATCTTTTGTTGTATTTAGATTTTTTTTTATCAAGACCGCGTACCAGGAAACAATGGTTGCCGTAACAGCAGTGGTACACTCTGAAAAACCGTATGTTAAACACAGTATCCCTAGCAACATAACTTTTGTGCAACTCATCACGAGCTTAATATCCGTTCTGAATATTATACAAAAAAGCACGAAAATTTGAGCACACTCCAAGGCGCCAAACATAAAATAGGAGCGATTGTACTTACAACATGGAAAGTTTTGTTTCCACCGCGGTGTAATTTTGTCCTTCGCTCTTCTGAGATGTTACGTGGTAGTTTGTTACCGACGTTTCGGAACAGCGTGCCGGTCTCATATTCAAGGGTCTAGATGTTTGGACATCTTGACCCTTGACGATGGGACTGACAAGATGCCCCGCAACGACGATAACAAACTACCAAAGAACGCAACATTTCTGAAGAATGAGGACTTCAGAATTCAACCAGCTGGCATCAGTCAGCACATGTACATATGCCGTTAGGCCTAGGAGAGTGAAATGGATTGACAGCGAGAGGGAAGATAACGCAGCAAATGTAACCTAATAAACCACTCAATGGCAGTGCACGTTACTGCATCTTTTACTCGCAAGCGACGGCCGGCTATTACAGTTTAGGCAGAATGACGCTGATTATTGTCACTTTCTACGCAGCATAAGAATGCAAACCTACATGGAGCCCGCTTTAATTTAGGAATATGTTGACTTCCTACGATACGCCTGCAACATACCGACAGACACAAAGTGCCGAGACAGCTGCACTAACGATAACGGTACGAGAAAGTTCCGTAAATAGATGGCCTGACTGGCATAGCCCGCATTCAGTACTTCAATGTGCAAGCCTAACTTCATGAAAATCCCCCAACCCTAGAAACAAACGCGTTTCAACGTTACTCCACGTTCTACGGAAAAGTACGCAACAAAACAGCACCCCATACAACGAAGACACCCATTTACTTGAGATCACTCAGTACGCAGCTGTTTATCACGTTCATTGCATCGTGGAGGTAACTGCAAACTATTTCAAGGTAGAATTACTCGTTTCATTCACCCCAGACAGAGGATGGGATTTAATCATATTTCGCATTCGGAACCTTTATTAAAAACTATTACAATCTGCAAAAAAAAAAAGTTAGCGACCTCGTGCCACTAATTACGAAGACAATCCACAACTGCTTCTCCTTCTCAATTCCAACGGACACAGCGTCACGTTACACGCAAGGCACGTGCGATATACGTGTAGCTGGTTGGTGCGTAGTACATAGAGCATCACGACTATAACGACAACTTGGTATCTTAAAGGCTTGTATTTGGGGTTTACACCAAACAGGGTAGTGTGTTTGTTTTGACGGTTCGGAAGAAGCCGCTTCCACCTTCTTCGCGGTGATAATTTCATTCTGCTTAATGCCACAGAGATAAGGAGAAGGAATTATGTCCATCATAGGGCGGTGTCAAGGATTCTAACCAATCAGAGATAAGGGAGGGGAAAACAGAGTTCGTAGTTAGATAAACGGCCTTTTTCAGGGCCACAACGAGGGTGAAAATAGTAAGAACTGACATGTACAAGGTACCTGTGTGGCAGGTGGACGACCATACTTTGAGAAACAGCCACCGTGAAAATTTGTAACAATTTTAAATACCTCAAAGCCGAACTAAACCAATGAATGGTTTTCGACTAACAAACACAATACAATGCAGTTAGTAATTATATTTAGTTCCGTATTATTAACCTGCTGAATCATCCAAGATTCAAAACTCTCATAAGAAGAATAACAGTCATGCAGGATTAAAAGCCCTTTTTTATTTCCAGGAATTTTAAAATTCAAACATTTAGTCGTGAAGTCAATGAAACAGTCCCTACTGACATGTAGTCAATTTGTCAATACAGTGAATGCAAAAGATACGGTTCAAACCGTCATTTCCAGACCACTCACGAATAGCAGTAAATGAAGTCACGACGGGGTTGTCACAACAGATACTGTGGCGAGCTTAGCCCAGCTACGAAAAGAACCCAGGGCCACTAACGGAGGAAGAGACATGCAGCAGACATAAGAAATAAGAATATAGTAATATCGCCGTTATGCCACATCCTGTGTGGTGAGCGTGAGTGAAGGAGGTCAGGGGGCAACTCGGGCCTTGCCGTGATCTGTGACAGCCGTGCCTTACCCCCACTCCTGCTTAAGAAATTAGTTTTGTGCGTCCACTGCAGGAAGTTTCGACAAGAACAAGCCACAGGGAACTAGGCGACCGCCAGCGAGTTAAAGGGGCAACAGAGTTCTTGCTGCTGAGGAATTCGTTTAAGTATTAGCTCAGACGTATTTTTCTGTAATCTAATTTCATCTCCGAATCGTTATGAAAATGCTCACCAAATTACACATACGATAGCGTAATTTCAGTCTTCCGCCGCGATTTAAATGAGATCTGTGCTCATCTCGGACATTACGCAGCGTAGTGTTATGTAATTCCGTACCGACGTATCAGGACAACACATCGGCCCCATCTGCAAGGGTCAAGCAGACCACTGGATTTGTAAACGGACGCTGCAGTGTGCAATGTACACCAAAAAAAAAAGCTGTCTACCATCTTTATTTATTAATGATACTTCTGTTTTTGGGGGACCGCGGTGACACAGTGGTTAAGGTGCTGTGCTACAAATCGGAAGATCGTTGGTTCGATCGCAGCTGGTGTCACTGGAATTTTTCATTGACATAAAATCCTTCCGATCGCACTATGGCCCTGGGGTCGACTCAGCCTCTAATAGAAATGAGTACTAGGAGTATTTCCTGGGGGTAAAGGCAGCCGGTGCGTAAGGCTGACAACCTACCACCATCCTGTGCCGTTGTCACTAAATCTGGGAACCTTAACTTCCTGGAAACCTCTGGGCCCCTACGGGCCTGTAACGGGACTGCTTTATCTTTACTTTTACTTCTGTTTTTTAGTATACAAGGTTTGTTTCACCTACCTCATAATGTCTGAACAGGTTATCAAATGTATGTCAAGGGATCGATATCTCCTCCAATTTTTTAAGACGACTGTATGGTTTTTCTTTAATTCTAAATGATGCAAGGTCTGATGATGGCCTGAACAGAAGGCAGAAACTAGTAGCCATTGTGAACTGTTGAGGGTGTTGTTGCATGACGGTGTGTTCAGTAAATATAGAGATTCACTTGCACAACGAGGAGTCATTAAAAAATATTTAAAAATTTAAAAAAGGATAATTCATGTATTAAAACATTGGCTGTGACGTCTTTTAGCAACTGCTTCCATACCTGTTGAAAACGAAATGAGATGTTCGAATAAATCTCATAACTGAATAAGGGCAACAGGTCACCCACTACCGTTAACATTGTCCCACTCCTCAAGATCCAAGCTGACGTAACGAGGGATTTCCTTCTCTTGCTTCTCAAAACACCCCACAAATCCCTAAGACACCATTATACCTTTCAACTTCGCGGTAGGACCCCCAAAACACACAAATGCTTTTAACTCATAAATAATGGCACACAATACGTCCTTCGCCGAATCTATGCTTACTAAAATCGACGGAAACGCTCTGTGTGTGTGTGTGTGTGGACCGGGGGGTGGGGGGGGTGGGTGGGGGGTGCGGGCTGAGGATCTACTAGCTGAATCTTCTGTCACTTACTTCAACCCCCAAGGCACTAGTGCGGGCTAATAACTACACATACTGGGGTTCAGATGTAGCTACTACGAAGTGACCTACGGCCTGAGGGAAAACTTGTGAACCAAAATAGATTACAAAATAGCCATCCATTATTTTCTGAATGCCCCGACCGAAGTTTCTCACAGTTTTCCTCACTTCCTCTAGACAAATGCCAACGTACTGCCTCAAATTAGACCAGAGCTGCTTCCTTCCACATTCCTTGCAATTCATCACTCATTAAGCAAACGACCTTTCAAAGCTCTATGTTCAAAATTTGCGCTCCTCACATCGCCGCTAAATAAATCAAGTACTAATAATTAGTCGAATGTATAATTGTCGCATTTTACCGGCAAATCGATTACAACTGGGTGCTCCAAACATTATTTTAAAGTCCTGGTGATGGTGTAATGATAATAGTAGTCATCGTGTGTTAGTATTGTGGTTAGGTGAAGCGGAGACAATTACTACAGTGGCACTTCGGCTGCAGTACATTAACACTGACACGTTCAACATTATCAATATTTATCTTAGACGACTGCTCACAAACGTGCAAAACGACATGTTCTCACTATCCTTTTACCCTATTTAGGGTTCCAATTCACGCCCCCCCCCCCCCCAGGGATACTCCTACTTTGACGTAGTAGTGGGTCTTGCGTGCGTGATCAAAGGGTCCTGAGGGCTATGCCGGCGGTAGCGTAGCGACTGGCAGAGCCTCCCATGCCGGAGGGGTCAAAGGTGAAAAGCCAGACTAAACGGAACAATCTCGTCCTCCAGGTTGGGGACTGGGCGTAAGACCGACAAACTCACCCCGTAAAAATGCTTACGTCGAGAAAACCTCGAAGATGTCTCGGAGACGATCTGGCTACATGGGAAAGGGCTTGATTTTCGGCAGGCGAAACGTCTGAACTCTGTTTAAAACCGGCATTCTCCCATTTACAAAAGTACAGACTCAACGTAACAGTGCTACAGAAAAAGACGAGCTGAGGCTACAGAAGAATGAAGTCGCCTTGCGAAGGAGGTCAGGGACCAGAAGAGGTTGTAGATGGAATTAAGGTATTATTTGAAACTGTACTGCCACCAGATTAAGCAATTCGTAAACTGGTCAGTGCGTTGTTCTCTGAACTACGAACATGTGAAGTTCTGAGATAGGTTTTTCTAAGGTCTTGGGAAACAGCGGGTTTGTGTTTCTTCTTTGTGAATGTCAGTGAGAATGAGTTTCAGGAAACGGAGTGCACTCCGTAACAATCACTCAAGAAGAAAGTGTGAGAAAAAATGAATTCCATTAGTGATATGGACAATAAGCATCAAGACGTATAGGATTCTCATACAACACATCACAGTAAATAAATGACTGCATACCGAACAGCGTTTGTAACACATAACTGAACATTCAAATAACTGCGGTCGTGGAGAAGAGTTCTTGTTGAGAAGCTAACTGTCACTAAGCCTAAAAAAAACGCCCCTAGACCCGCAGTGCTTTATGGAATCCGAACGTTCATTACCCCTTAAAAAGGGCTTGCCATTATGCCTATGACCAGCCAATAATTTCAAATGTGCACTGTCCTACTCATCTCACCAACCTCGATTTGGTCGATCAAATAATATTTTGTGGAACGCACACAAAAGCTGCGTACAGCTTAACATTCCCTGCAACCAGCTTTCAATATCGCGCCATCAGAACACAACGTTCAGACAAGTGTACCTAAGGTACAAAGTCAGGCAGGCGGCATTCTGAAAACGCATATATATATATATATATATATATATACACACACACACACACACACACAAATCCCGGCACTAAAATTTCCAAAAGCGTTATGAAAGCCCACATTTTAATTGGCTTGACGTTTACGCGGGTCACATGAACTACGGTGCTAGTCTGTCTATTTCCAGGTGTTTGGAACCGATTATCAGAGATACCCCTGCACCCTGATATCTTTGCCTTCACAGTCCATTCTTTCGGCCATCGGTACAGCAGCAACCACCTAAATCCAGGAGTAACTCTAAATCTAATGTGAGGATGGACAGTGACCAGCACGGAGTTTTCTTCTGCAGTTCCTTGCCCCAGCCCTACCGAGACAACATTTACAATCACATATGCCGAATCCTGCATTAAATAACTTCCGCAGTTGGTGTACAGCCCTTTACTGAATGAAAGAATTTATGCAAGTTTCTGTAACGCAGTCGTACTTCTGATATAATGCATCCTAAACTGGTTTACTGTGCAGACTCTGTTCAGAAGTGTTCAGGAGAGAGTCGTGGTCTGTATGAAGACGTCACGCAGCTTCTGAACTGAGTAAAGGTAAAGTTTTCCCGCTACAGGCCCGGTGTGGCCCAGAGGGTGGGAAGAGGTATAGTTCTACTCTACCATGACCGCGGCACTAGAAGGGGGTGAGTGGTCAGCAGCACACCCCGGCCGTAATTTACCCCCGGGAAAGACCCGGTACCCATTTTACAGGAGGCTGGGTGGGCCCCAGGGCCGGTCTGGACAGACGGAAAATCTAGTCCCCCTGGCATTCGATTCCGGACCGTCCAGCCCGTAGTCAGTCGCTATACCGACTGAGCTACCTGGCCCACTCTGAACTGAGTAGTCCCAAATATGTCAGACTCTAAAACCATTTGTGTCACCGAATGGAAGACAAAGTCAACAAACTAACATCAGACGTCGAAGCTTAGAGCGGAGAATCTGCTTAACACCTTCAGTCAGTAAACACAAACTTCTCAATTCTGCTGCTGAGTATTCTGCAGTTACCGGTTGCCGACACTAGAGCAATGTCCTCTGTCTGATGATGCAGATCTTCACCCAGCCAACACATCAGGCATTTCTCCACGGGGTAACGTAACGCATATCTTATACTTACCAACTTAATGACGTCGGAAGTATAAACAGTGACTACAAACGTCAGACATGCCGTGTTGCTACGTAACAAACGAAGGTTTTTACACAGACACACCTTTCTGCAAAAACACAAATGGAGTTCTAATAGTCGCACTCACAGAATGACGCTTACAGCCACGTGGGAAACGCATCTATTAGTAATTTACTGGTGTTCCTCTACATTTTGGTCGTTATATGATGAAAATTACCAAAAAAAAAAGTTTATTCCAATTTTAAACGCGTACACAGTAAATATCGATAGTAACTATGAGGCTGCAACAAGAAGTGAGCTATCGATTGTGCACTTCTCACTTTAACTTACTCATACCGATAACATGGCGGTACAAGATGCAATATGTGGCTCTCATCGCAGTTTTCTTCTTGACACATGCCGCCTTTCTCTGGTGCGGAACAAGCAGAAGTATTTAAGTTATAGCTACCAATGGACGAGACTACCAAAATAAGAGGAGAACTGGAATAATTAGATTACGAACAGCTTCGCATCTTGTGACGTCACCCAAGATATTTGCCAAACACTGTTTGCGAACATTAAACCTTTAAAAAAAGAAAAAGGAGCAATGAATGAGTCATCTTCTATAAAAGGGCACTCAGCGGTTTGAAGATTTGAAAAAAGTAATCTGAAAGATGTTTTCTGTCCAATGTTCTCCGATATCCGAGACAGCACTGTTTGTTTGAAGGTTCCCAGGCTTCGTCCGATTGTCCTTCTGATAAGAATAACATTCAGATGGTGAGTACGGAATACTGGAGGGATGATGACAGGAGAAAACCGAAGTACTCGGAGGAAAACCTGTCCCAGTGCCACTTTGTATATCATAAATCTCACACGGACTGGTCCGGGATCAAACCCGGGCCTCCAAGATGACAGCCGGTGACTAACGACCTGAGCCATGGCACGGTATGGTAGGAAACAAAGAATCGACATTAGGCCTATATGTTAAGCTTTAGTTCGCACCTCACAGAGAACACAGTGTGTACGATGACAAAAGCTGTATACTGTGCGAGACACACGAAATAAGTATGTACACTCTTTCAGAAAAATTACACGTGGTTACTGTCACTAACACGCATTTGATATCACAACTCTCAAGACTGTCTCTGTTCCCCACCTTAATCCCTGTTCTTCTCCACATATTTTCACTATGTCACTTTTCATTACATTACATTGCATTACCATAAACCATATTAAACTCAGCTTAAATAACAACAGGCATATTTTCCTCTTCTTTTAAAAATCCCTTCAACAGCCACACTACTTCCTAATCGTATTTTAATGTCTGCGTCACAGGGCTGCCTTTTAGATTACCATTACAATTCATATAAAAATATCTCCACCCGCAACTTTAATAATCAAATTTCTCTATTTGCATATAATGCATATAATAAAGTTCCCGTATCACCTATCATCAGAACAATCGTTCCTCACCTACCGCGTATCACGTCGTACCTGAAAAGTAGTGAAGATGGAGATCAGACGTATCGAAGTAACTGTCTAAAAAAAAACACACACACACACACATGCAGAATCAAGTCTACAAGTGCGTAGCAATTACCATTTACGTTACCTAAATCCATATATTCCTTCCAATTTATTCCGCATGCATGAACGAAATATAATGATGATTACGTTGCCAGCTCGCAAAAAATGTAAGTTTACTTTGTGAAGGGTGTCTGTGTTCTCATACATAGGCGCCCGTCCACGTTAATACGTTAAAATCTGTAGTTCAAACCGCAGAACAGAATCTGCATTCAGCCTGCGGTGTCACGCAGTGACAGTGACACGCACACATCACGACGCTACAAAACCTCAGCAAGTGAAAACATTGTTAAAAAAACACTTAAAACAAGCAAACATCTGAGACTTAAAATCTTTACTGACCGTTAACACATTCGTCATTAGCTTAAGAAGCAATGCGTCCTTCCCATGCTAGCATTAAAAACGTCTTGAGTTCGATCCCAGCCTCCACCGAAAAAGGTGTAGGTTGGGATAGAGGGATCGAGGAGGTTGAGGCTCCCAGATTTCAAGGCAATCGGCACATGAAGGTGGTACGGTTGTCAGCCCTGCGGATCGAACGCCTTTACCCCCAGGAAATATACCTGGTACTCATTTCTGTTGCTGGACGGTCCGGGATCGAATCCCGGTGGGGACGAGATTTTCCGCCCGTCCAGACCGGCCATGGGTACCGGGCCTTTCCCGGGGGTAAAGTGCGGCCGGGGCGTGCTGCTGACCACTCACCCCCTTCTATTGCTGCGGTCATGGAAGAGTAGAGCTATACCTCTACCCACCCTCTGGGCCACACCGGACCTGTAACGGGATCACTTTACCTTTATTCATTTCTGTAAAAGGTTGAGTCAACCCCAGGGCCATAGTGCGGCCGGACGGATTATGTCAAAAAAAATTCCAACGAGAACCGAACCCGCGACCTTTCGGCTTGTAGCACAGTGCCTCAGTTAACTGCGCCACCACGTGCCCCAACCTTCACCTACAATGTTAAAATAAAAAGTCTGTCAATACAATGTAATGCATTCACCTGAACAAAACTTTTTATACGCTGTAATTATGAACGCGATCATTTTCTCACAATTACTGTTGCATCCCCCTCAAAAGTTCCGGCTTACACGTTGGGATTGATGGATTTAAGGGTAAGGTGTAGGCTATAATAAATACATAATACATATGTACGTACATACATACACATACACGTACGTAAAACATACACATACATACTTTATTCATACACATGGTAGCGGGGTGGCCTCCAATGGCAAGACAAATGTCATGGCAAGAGGACCTTATAAATGATAATCAGAAAACCTAGAAGCTATCCACTCGCAAATAAGCACGGATCATTACGCCTATTCCACAAAGACGACAGACATACCGCCCTGCTAAGCGAACAAAATAGAGCTTCAGACTGAGTCAATTTAGTCTCAAAAAACAGGATTTCTGAAATAAGTAGCTACCAGCAACACTTCCCGCAGATACTCCTTAAATGTTCGTCTGTAAAGGCAATACAGTTGAAGAGCTAAGGAAACCGTCACTTAAAATTTTACACACGTGTTTCTTGTTGGCTGTTTCACGTAATGACGTTAGCTAATCGCGGGTAGAGGAGAGGGAGGGGAAAAAGAAATCATACCCTACTGTCACTCAACATTCCAGCATTGAGAGGCAACCTAAAGCTGTGCAATCATCTGTAGTCATGTTGTTTATAAACGTTCGTACCTTTATGGAAGCCAACCATTAGGAAGGACACTGCCATTTGCAGTCTCAATAAAGGAAGAAAACCACAGTAGCTACGGTGTCTACGCGAATGTCACAGACAACTTTTTATTCTGTATCTATATTGTATATGGTACTTTCAGATCTTGTCAGTGACTCATGACTGTACGTCACAATAAAACAGACGAATGATCCCGGACGCAAAAGAAGTGATCAACGTTCACTCTAAAGCATGGGTATCCAATCTGCGGACCGCCAGCTTGTATCATGCAGTCCGCTGCCACTTTTGTAAATTAAGCATACCCTACAAAAATTACACAATAATTTGGGCAGTTACTGCTATTTTTCCACGTGCGGCCCGTGAACCAGCCCACAATAACGGGTGTGGCCCTTTACCATAAAAAGGTTGGACTCCCTGCTTTAAGTATCGGTATCGTGGTCAGTAAGCATTACCGTACGACGTGTGTACAGTAGGCTACATGTTAAAATACAACGACTGCAGGCTCTCCGATCTCCAGTTACAGTTATTACACTACATACTTGTGGTTCACGGATGCAAAAATGAATTAAAAACTAACTCTTAAACGAATATCCACAGTTTAAAGGCGTTACACCTGTTTACAATGTTATAAGTTATAAATATCATTAATATTATCCTAATATTACACTATACCTTTAAATATATATATATATATATATACACGAATTATTGTAAAATACAGCCTATTTATCTACATCTGTCACTTTCTAAATCTTCCAGTTCTAACACTGTATTATATATATTAATACCCGATGGAACGGTGGATATTGCTTGAAGTATTGATAATTTACTTACTTCTCTTAAGACACGCATTATTTACACATTTTAACGACGGCATGTGTTTGTGCTTCCATGAATATTCCTTCCCTTGCATCTGGTTCTCCCTGACGATGGCTCTGCCGAACCGAAACACGTAGGAGAATATAGTGCGAAATAATATCACACACACACACACACACACACATATATATATATATATATATATATATATATATATCCTTACTATATGTGCATTTAGTTGGAATTACTTAAATAATTGTTCATGTTTGCTTAAAAAACTCTCCAATGTATTTTATAAACATTGTTTTCACGCTATTATGTGGCAAATGTTCCTCATTTCTATAGCACAAAGAATTTAATGGACAGCACTGTACTTGCTCGATTCTACTGTGTGATAATACACATAATAAACTGGACATAAAACCCATTTTAACGGGACTATTTCATTGTAGAAAATATTGCAAGATTTTCTAAAACAAAGTACCTGTGTTAAAAGGACTCTGGAATCCAGTGCGGTTTGCGTAAAGGAGAGCAGTAGACCTATAAAATTTCGAAGATACCATGTGCAAGGTTGGACACCATCAAATTACACACTCACTTCATTCTCTTCATAAAACTATGCAGCAAACTTAATGTGTTAATTATTCTCAGTTTTAAATTCTGTCCTAAATCCCTTGATTATCTGTAATAACCTACATAGTAGACAGCCTAGTGAATCTGAGGCTGTATTCTGAAACGAATGACTTACACCTAGACACAATCGTCAACACCGTTAATTTCATTGCATTTTATTCACTCAGTTCTCTGGCATGCACAACTGTTTGCTTGCGGACCATCTAAGCTCCGGAAGAAGCCAGCAATGGCCCGTTGCAAGAACAGCTTTGTCATCACAACTAAGAAACGGGTGTAAAAGTCACTTCCCAGTTAATGTACATGTAGGTGTTAACACTGTACGGTTGTGTAATTTCTGAGCTAGTTGTGCTCTTTCGAATTACTCACGCTAGCCTCTAACGCACCAAGTACCGGACTCATTATGCATTTCTGTTTCGAGTGACAATCGGTCGGTACTGTTTAGGCCAGGCACATACGGATACTTCACGGGCCTATCTAACACATCACCGTTTCAAACTGCGGGAAAAAAAGTTCTGACTAATTAATCGTGTTTTAGGGTATTCAGACACAATGCAGCCATTAACACCTTACAGTGTCCTACAATATGACATCTGCTCTAATCACTGAGTAACGGGCCTATAGATTACAGCTGATTCTAAAAATAGATATTCATTTCACTCCACTGCAAAGAAAAAGCAGGAATAGCTCAATTCGCATAGTGACTGCCAGAGGTTGGAAAATCGCAAAGTGGTAGTTCGATTGCCGAAAGTGGCGAAAGGGATTTACTTTCTCCCAAGGGTGCAGACCGTGCTAGGGGCTCATCTAATCTCCTATTCAGGAGAAACAGGGGGCTCTTTACCAGGCGGTAAAGCGGTCGGGGCGTCAAGCTGACCACCCATCTCCTTCTAGTGCCAGGGTGTGTAGAGCTATAACTTCATTTCCCCATACGCTTTCACGCCGCGAACAGGGATAACTTTACTCGTTTATAAGGCTAATAGTAGGTTCCTTATGGATATAACGTTCAAAAACAAACAAACACGTATTTACTCTAACTTCTTCACTCAAAGATACACAGCAGCAAAGGGTCGACCTCTAGGCTACCTACAAACAAACCCATACAACCCCGACAGCAAGGTAAAGTTTCCTTAAGCGACAAATATTTTGCACAACATACATATCAGCGAGATGAGGACTTCTCAGGGCCTTCAAAATTCAGATTCATCTTCAAGAATATGACGACGTTTGGTCCAGCAGAACTGCAGCAACGTTTCGGAGAAGGCTGCTGCTTCCATTTTCAGGGTAAAAGATAAAGGCAGTAGCTTCCCCCAGAACTCGGGTAAAAATCTAACGCCAATGCATATATATACATATATATATATATAAAAGGTAAATCAGTCCCATGACAGGCCCGAGGTGCCCAGAGGGTTCCACGAAGTTAAGTTTCCCAGATTTGTAGCGCAGCACCTTAACCACTGTGCTACCGCGGTTCCCGTTTATATGTATGTATATGTGTGTGGCATAGATAGATAGATAGATAGACAGACAGACGGATGGATGGATGGACGGATAGACAGATAGACAGACAGATAGACAGACAGACAGACAGATAGATAGATAGATAGATAGATAGATAGATAGATAGATAGATATAGATAGATAGATAAATACATTTAATCCTACGTTTTTTCGTTACTGCCGTACAATTATGAAGCCGCGCTGTCACAGTTACTGCCTTGTCAATGTGCCGTTAAATGACTATTCATATTAAATCCAGACGTCACTCACATACACATTGATCAACACTGTCGTAAAGTGATCGGCACATATAGGAAAAATTGAATTATTTGAACTGCAACATGATGCACAAATTTATGGTTCATAAAATATTTATTTGTTATTAAATCCAGATATGAACCTAGCAAACAGACCGCTGAAATATAAAAGTGAAATTTTCATAATCCTGGTTTCCAGGTATTGCTGCCACAGCCGACACTTCAACTGATCCCTTTGTTTACATCACATTCCTACGGGAATACCACGAAATCACAATATCACTGTACATAAACGCCATGAATACTAAGGGTTCTTAACAGACAACATGATATATGTTGTCAGCAAAGAATGAAGCTGCAATGTCGACTGAAGCATGGTTATCCTGGACTTGATTATATTTGGCATGGCACATTGAATATCATCCCAAATTTATAGCCCATCTCTGCTAATTACTTATAGCTGCCATACACAAAAAGACAAAACACATGACAGATAAATTCTGTTATTATACAGACACGAGTAGGAAAGAGCAGGTAATATACACTCCAAGGAATGACAGCCTTACAGTAAAGTGCTGAACAGGCTGTTAACTTTACGAATTCTTCTTGCCATGTTATTACTATGAATATCAAAGAAGGGATAAGAAACCAAAACACATAACCTGTTACACATTCACAGCTACGTAGAAGGACATGAACAATTCCAAACAAACAAAAGTTAACACTAATCAGTGCCGTACCCAGGAATTTTGTTCGGGGGGGGGGGGG
>Ga0123354_10009404_pt1 | contig 14965 bp, 10 predicted proteins | sample TergutLab28metaG_2_FD_97872 | JGI IMG/M metagenome (GOLD analysis project Ga0123354, IMG submission 97872) | Labiotermes labralis P4 segment gut microbial communities from Petit-Saut dam, French Guiana - Lab288 P4 | ecosystem: Host-associated > Arthropoda: Insects > Digestive system > Gut ...
GAAACCGGAGGGAAAGAGACAACTGGGGAGACCTAGGCGTAGATGGGTGGATAATATTAGGATGGATCTCCAGGAGGTGGGATGTGGGTATGTGGACTGGATTGGGTTGGCCCAGGATAGGGAGAGGTGGCGGACGCTTGTGAGTGCGGTAATGAACCTTCGGGTTCCGTGAAATGCGGGGAATTTCTTGACTAGCTGCAATCCAGTTAGCTTCTCAAGAAGGACTCTGCACCATGGAGTAGGTAAGTAAGTAATAAACTGTACCTGAAAACAGTCGACTTGTAATATCAGGTATCTCATCACACATCACGTTATAACATATTCTTGGTACAGAGAAAGTTGAGAATTGGAGACGTTAACTAATATAAGCGATCAATTTATCGAAAAAGGAGATATTTCCGTTAGGCTGTAGGCCGACCCAATTTACAGTACACGCGATTGTATTCCCATCACCCTATATGTTCAGATCACCCGATCATGCAAAAGACGACAACGCTGTTGTATATAAATGAGTCAAACAAATGCTTAGATATAGTTTTTCATCTGTATAACGTGCTTCAGATTCAGTAGATAAAATAGCTGAAGATTCCCATCATATGGGGTATCGCGACAATTCGGTTGCTACAGTAGATAGGCACGAAATTTTTCCGTGTTCAGTGTTGATACGACACGCGAACTGCAAGTCAGTTAGTCCCACTGCCTTTCCTGTCTTCGCAGCTTGCTCTTCTTGGATTACACTGAAGATGGAAGCTGCACGGTTCTCCGAAACGTGTGCACCTGTATGCGAACTTAGACGACATCGTATAAAATAATATGGGAAACTCCATCAGCACTTCTACGCGAACCGCCACCTCTGGTGGCAACAGTATGAAATAGTAGCTCACCAAAAACACGAATGAGAAAAATTGCAATACTGACATCCACCTTGACGGAATGAAAAAGTTAGAAAAGCACTCACGGTAGCCTGTACCCTGTTCGGCTTTGTACCTCTGAATATCTAACAACGTTAGAATTTAAGTACTGAAGCCTCCAAGGTTTCCTGCACTTTCGTATGATTACGAAACTTTGTTTTACATGTCGATGTGCAACAGTTCGAAAGTTGTTAGTTTCTACCTCAAAACGTTTTGAACATAAAGCATATAAATGTCGGCGATATTTGCAGCTTTGCTTTAGGACAGTACGGTAGCATTACTGGACGAACTTCAACACAATTCAGTATGTTTTACGTAATATGAGGATGTAAAAAACTGCATCTCTCTTAATTCACCTGGAAAATCCGTACGCAACGGACCAATTTTCACTAGAGATGCATGAATCGGAACGCACCATTTTTTGAAAAGTTGTGTGTCAGACCTTCCCGTTCATCATTAATGTACCTCATATTTCATACCCAATTACAGAACCTCATATTTGTTTGCAGATAAAGAAGGAAATTGTATTAAAGATTACTTATAATATTTTGAACTATTTCTCCTTTTTTAAATGTGGAAAATAACCGAAAATTCGCATTATCTTGGAATTTTATGCCAGTAAGTTTTTTTCAAATTTTCTAGCGGTTTCTTACATTAAAAATCACGGTGCAAGTCTATTCCTTTGTTCTCAGACTGTTTAGAAAAAAAATTTATATTATATGGCCTCGAAATGACGAAAAGACCAATTCTGGTAAGAGTTGTCCTTGTCTACTTCTAGTTATTAGGCCAGTATTCAAACAGACATACTCAGAAAATCCACTAAAGCCTCACCGCAATTTGGATAGCCCTGTCAATAATCGAAGGGCTAATGTTCTCTACACAAGATTCCGGTTATGATGCTAAATCAAGTTACTCGATTCGGACGGAGAGAAAGGCAGACACGACCCTTTATTTTTTAGTCCATTTCTTGTTGCGAGTGAAGATAATATGTATGAGAGGAAATGGTTTTGGTTCCCACCCTTTACCGCAGTTCACTCTAATTCTTTCACTCAGCGGTTCATTTACTTCCGTTTGAAAGCTGCTCTTTTCCGATAATCGCAGGGAATTCCTTTAGACGCTTGGCGAAAATAAAGTACAAGCAATTTTCTTGGTTTAATACGTTTTAATTCCTTCATGTATTCACTTCTGTGTTATCTCTGTACAATCTATTCACCGTTCTATAGGTCCCAAACCCACCCCTGCAACTTCTCAACCTGTCGTCCATCTCAGGGACGTCCGCCCACAACTCTGTGTCCGTCAGCGCGCACCTAAACTTTCCAACAAACCACCGGGCTTCTTTATATCATCGATTTATCATCAACGCTCCAACAATTTATTTTGTGACAGAGGAAGTGTCGCGATATTTGACCAGTCTGTGTAGATGCAGTGGCGAACCCTTTTAATTTATATAAATATAAATACATGACAGCCCCTACAGATAGCATCAAACGTACTACGTTGGTCTTAGTCTTAAAGAATTGTATTATTATGAATAAATTAAGCAATGCTGGCCACATTATACCACATAAAATCACATAACTTTCCAAAAAAATCGAACAAAATATCCTAACCTTACACTTGAACGTTATATGAATATTATGAATATGAGAAAATTATGAGACAATCATCAGGAATGAAAAAGGATTCACAAACTACCACAACTGGCAATAGTTTAGTGTGAAACTGTTAAAAATAGAAGGCAATGTAACAAATGCCGAGAGAAAACATAAATTTTGCTGTTTAGATATTAGTGTAATTGGCGTTACAGAACATGTATCAACTTGTAACTACATTAAATGTGATATCTTATACATGTATTACGTTGAAACACCTACACAGGAAGAGAAAAGTTTAAAACAAAACAGGCAATGTAGGCCTACGTTTACATGACAATGAAAAGCGTTCGTGTAACCATTGTTGCAGTTGAAAAACAATATATATTACGCATTCTGAGTGTCTGTAAGTAGCCTTAGTTATCCTGCATGCAATGTGAATGCGTCATACTGTCATCTGTTACCTGCCCGGGTGTACTATACTTTTCCACATTATCTCATAAATGGCACGATTTTTTTTTTAAAAAATATATTGAACAAAAAATGTGTGTTTGTGTTTCATCTGCAAATTTTATCTTAAACGTTTCTCATTCTAAGAAATGTCCAGCGAGATATTATCATAAATTTATTTACGTATTCATGTAAAGTACTCGTAATTCTTGTCAGATTTTAATGAAACTTGAATTTCCTTGACCGACTTTCGAAAAATCCTCAAATATTAAATACTACGAAAAACCTTCCAGTGACAGCCGAGCTGTTCCACATGATGGATGGACGGACAGACAGATATGATGAAGCTAATAGTCGCTTATCGCAATTTTGCGAATAAACCTAAAGTCTATTAAGTGAAAACACATATTTAGTTACACAAATTTTCACATTGCATATATGTAAGCGCAACATGGATTCAGCGGGAAACAAATGGGAAATACAGATTTTAAATTATAGCAGTGGATAGGGTAATGTCAAAAATTAAAAAGCACAACAATTTTAAATAGTTAATCATTAAGTGTGGGAACAAAAGACTAAACTATATGTATATTACCAACATGCCTTAAAAATAGGTCAGTACAGACTTCCAGAAACTTGCTTTCAGTTTCATACCACAAGGGCGTAAATATGTCGGAAAAATATTCAAGAAATTGCTATGAAACTGAAATGGGCTTTTGTCTCATCCATCGTGGGCAGGGATAAACACACACAGAGACATCACGAGTATTTAACTTGCGATATTAGGGATAATAAACGATTGATATGTCATGTGCCTCATGAAAAATCTTATTTAAAATCGTGCCTTCACTGTACATCAAAGGATGTCTACGCTCCTCGAAATATTTTTAAAAATATAATGTTATTCATTTACTCTGTTACATTATGACGTACAGGTATATCGAATTTTTCAGTGCTCGTCAAGATGAGTATTTCAGAACAGAAAAAGCAGGTAAAAACTAAATGGTAGCGTTCCGGACAAGTCCTCCGAGTGGTCTTTGTTAAAACATAATCTCACAAGAGTTTAATGACTAGAAAATCAAGAAAGGCTTTCTTCCCTGGAAAGGCTTTTAAGAAGCCACAATAATGTGCACTGCCATTCGTATGAACTGTACGTCATTTACGAAACATTAAATATTTGTGTATTTGACGTCAGCCAGTTAGTGCGTGTTCAAACATCTGTGGACTGATTGATTAGACTTGCAACTATTTAATGCCCATTTAATGTTGTTAATTGTAAAGAATGCTTTAAATAAATCGTTCCCACGAAATATCATTTTAATATAGATTTAGTTAAACTGAATCACAGAATATTACTCTAGTCTGGGATGTGATGTAGTGTAGTTCGGTAGACCACCTATGAAGCAAACTATACAGTTGTACATCTGAGACGACAATAATGGTCCTCGACATGAGAACTTAAGTATTACAATGTAACAAACACCTGGCGTTTAGTTTTTCATCCGTGCAGGCAACAACAAATAGACTGCGTTATGCAAGGTTAAGTGTATGTGCGCATACAGGAATTTATGTAGACTGAAGCTACTACAGTTATAGAAGGTTACGTGTACTGCAGCAACTAAAGCTATACAGATTTACATGTAGATGCGCATACAGAAAGGAGTGCAGACTAAAGCTACCAGAACTATACGAGATTACAATATCGGTGAGCACAGAGGAATGCATGCAGACTAAAACAACAACACTTATACAAGATTACGTGTATGTGCGCATACAGGAATGTAGGTATGTAGGAACTGAGACCACTGGCAAGTAGCCTACAGAAGATGTAGGCAAAATAGTACGCAGCTGGTTTTGAGTGGAATTTGTTGAATGTCAGGTACAACGTATTTCCGGAACGCTGCTCGAAGGAACGCACAAATTTCTGAGTGCACTAATCGCTCGCCTTTCGCGGAAATTAGGTTCCACGAACCCCCGCGCATAGCGAATTTCCGCGAATAATTGGCCATTCCCCAACCCCACCCCCAAAATAATATTTTTTAGTGGTTATTTCTTTCTTTCAACTCCCGGAACATCATTTGATGTGGCTTGGAAACCTCTTCGAGATGTAGAAAAATTCTGACGCTCCTCTCCATTGATGGGCACAGGTGACGTACTTCTTTTCTTGGGGTGACCCAACGAAATGTGTATGTATGCAAGCCTGTATATATGTAGGCATGTACGAAGTACGCACATACGTGTTCACTTGTGAGAATACATATATGTATATAGGCACTGATGCATTTTAACAGTCTCATGCGTATATATATATATATATGTATATATATATATATATATATGTGTGTGTGTATATATATATATATAATGTGTTAATGTATGTAGGGGTACATATGAGCGTGTTTCATGCATAAATGTAGGCACATGCCTGCGTATATTATAGGCCTTTTACAATGTCAACTTAACACGACCGTTGACGAAACTGAAGAAGTAGAGTAACTTAATTCTCCGATCCCTCGACCCTCAGCGTGTCTCTAATTTCATTCCAACAATCATGTTGAACAGCTGTATTGTTCCGTTACTTTTCCCCAAATTAGAATGATTTAGTTTCCAAACTACTAGCAAGACCCCGCACTCCTCTAACACTTCATGTTAAGCCTGGTGCTCTGTACCGCAAATGCCCGCATACCTCACGGTCCTGTACATTTGTAACCAATTGTTTCACTATTTGCAGGATATACTGGGTGAGGTGAAGCAATTTTATACGTGCTTGGTGGTGCTTGTGGGATGAATTTCAATGTGTAGCACATTCAATGTGTAAAACTTCACGATGGGAGATTCTTTCGCAAAAGAAGCGAGAGACAAGAGCAGGGATACTATGCGCGGTGCCTCGTTAACTTGTTACCTAACACTGTGACGATTATGCACAGAGACACTATAAGTAGTTAGCAACTAATATGTTATGAACAATGGTCGCACAATAAGAGCAGCTAACATGACACGAACACGATCAGCTTTCAATTATAACAATACGGTTCTGCCTGTGGCACGTGTCCCTAATATAGTACAGGGGTCTGCATATCCACTGTATTCAAAATGGCAAAATGTACAGCATTGACAGGAGAAACTGTTTGGAGTCGTTAAACCCTCCTACAACATTCTTAGATATTCGTCAGCGATATGTACGATACTGCTTTTGTCTTTTACATTGTTTGGGCTGTTCCCTCATCTGGGGAATTTACGCGCAACATGAATGTACAAATGACATAACGTCTTCAAGCAGAGCCCTTTATTAGCAGCAAATTGTCCTCCCCACACAAGAAATCTTTTTAATTTTGTGGAAACCAGCGGTTTATTACGCCGTTCGTAAGTACCGCAACTGAACCGCATTCTAAGCCAGTTATTCTAAACTAAATATTGTAGATGTATTTTAATATTATCCCCCATTCAGGCCTATATTTCCCCAATGACCTCTTTATTTCAGATTATATGACTCAGTACTGCAATGTTTTTCTCATTTGTTTTATGCGTAAATACGACAGGTTTGGAAGAAGGTGAGGGAATCAGCAATGATCTCTTTGTTATTGTTGTAATAAATTGTTATTTTTCAAAACATGCAAGGGAAAACCACAAAATCATAGCCGGACAGACAGACTTAAAACTCGAAAATCCAGTGGAGGCCTCAGCCTCAGGATACATTACAGCTAATACCAGACATAGCAAGGCTGCTGGAAGAAAAACTGAGGAATTCCAAATCCGAAAATTCACCACTAAATACTCTAGAACAATGCTTGTACTGGTCCTTTCGCAGTTGGCAATTGATGCAATGTGACTGATTAATTCTAGCAGTAACGCCATTATTAATTACAATGTATTTGTTACCTTCGCCCTACAATTTCCTATCAAATACTTTATGCTTGGGACGTAAGGTTACAAGTCAATACGTCATTTTAAACTTAAGAAACCGTAAAAAACAATTTACAGTTCCAGTATCTCTGCCAAAATTGCAACTTTTGGGAAACAGCTGACAGTAAGGACATGATGAGGGTCTGGAAAAATACTCGAGAATGTACCAAAACTTCGGCTAAATACAGTGTGTTTTTTAATGTTTTTTTTATTTTCCGTGCAATTGCATTGCATATGCAAAATTTAACACCAACTTGTTTCACGACACTTTTATTTGTTAATTAATGCTCCGACATGTTTCGACCTTAAATATTGGTCATCTTCTGGAAGCTTTATTTAGCATGTGCAGCTTACTTTTCAACTTACTTGTTAGAAATTCCACATATAATGAAAATTATTTTATGATAATTAAATATTAAAGGTAAAGTTCACCCTTTAATAGGCCACGAGGGCCCAGAGGTGGAGTAGAGGTATAGCTCTACTGTTTCTATAACCTCGGCACTAGATGAGGGTGGGTGGTCAACGCCACGCCCCGGCCGCTTTACCCCCGGGAAAGACCCGGTATCCATTGTATAGGAGGCTGGGTGGGCCCCAGGGCCGATCCGCACGGGTGCGGAAAATCTCGCCCACAACGGGATTCGATCCCTGCCCGTCCAGCCCGTAGCAAGTCGATATACTGACTGCGCAATGCAGGCCCAGTATAATTAAATGTTACAAGTCTTAAAAATCAGTGTTATACTTACAATGCAGTAAAAATGATTAATTCCGCAATATAAATATTCTCTGTACCATCTGTTGGCCCGTCCGCCCACCTCCCAGCCGCAAGGCGCTGCACGCGAACTTGGACCAGCCCTCAGTCTTCCGCATGTATGTAACATATTTGTAGATATCTAGTTGGCTTCATTAGAGAGGGGATCGGCGAATCTTAATGGAACACAACACGCCGTAATTCGACCAGAGAAAATCCAACAACACATGCTCAGCGTGATATTGGACCCTCCAATTCCAGTGTTCAATCACAATTGAGTACAAACAGAAAATGCAGGCCCAATGCGATCAGCATATTATTATTTTACAAGACTCTTCATAAATTACATGTACGTATTAGCGTTGATATTATCCCTTTATTTTCAAAATATAATCTCAAAAGAAATTAAACTTACTATCAGAAAACTGAATTGTGGTCTTCTGATGCGTGATCGGGCCCACTGTCTTAAGAAGGCACGAGGGTGCAGAGGGAACAGCGACATTCATATGTAAGGCAAAGTGACGTTATCCGTTTCCTTCGAAACGTTGATACATTTTCTAACCGCCAAAGCAGAAATCTTTACGTCTGACTGCCTCATAAATGACTGGAATATTTTAATTTTCATGCTTCTTCTCTGCCGCATGTCAACCAAACAAGCTAAGTTATGCTTAACAAAAACTACAGGTATGCACCTCAAGATCATGCACATGTATCTAGAGAATTCAGATGGAATGTTATGGCTTTTGTTTATAAATTCAGAGACAATATTAAGGACAAGACCGCGGAGAAACTGCAAAGAGGATTTAGAAACCGGAATAAGTAGTAAATTGCCTATTCCACGGAAACGAGGGAAATATAAATAGTGCTCACCATGTTAGAAGTAACGTCCAGAAAACACTCCAGTTTTTGCAGTAGCCTGAACTATAAAATCTGTTGGCTATACCTTAATATGCAAGCTATGTATCTTCGATTTATTCAATTCTACAAGCACACACAACTTTCTACGTACTAGCCCAATCGCAAAATTCTTTGTGTTAAGGAAATGTCATGCGTTTTTAAAATGGAACTATATTCAAACAGTCCTGCTACTTGATAATTCCCGTTACTTTGAACTAAATTATTCTTATAGTTCTTGGAAATTTAAAAGTAAACGATTCAGTCTAAGTGCTAAAGAAAATACTAACAACACAGACACAATCCAACACAAAACTAAGAAACATAATTCACTGTGGGCTCCTCTCAGCAGACTGAGGGCTTAAGAACAAAACAATGGGTCATGAGTCGCACTAGTACAGCGTCTGTGGCATGCTTAGCTCTGTTTTCGGAGTTTCCGGCTAGAAACAAAGAATATGCAAAACTGCTGTTAAAAGGTACTTTTTATTCTAACTTTAACTCTTCTATGTCTTTATATACAAAACAGTAGTTCTGCGTTTTCTTTGTTTGCGTGCGAGAAATGATCTCTCACTTCGCAGGACAAACATAGGTTAAAAGTAACTGTGGTCTTCTAAGTTTTAACATCGTGTGTCCCTTCCAGTGGATATCTACATTTCGGAAGATTACATTCCCGTACGATAAAGCTTGTTGCTTGGTGCTGCACATGTTGTTAGAGTGGGTATTTTGTAAAAGTCAGCCTGCAAGGCTGAAAAGGAGACAGGGGATAATATTAAGGTGGATCTTAGTGATGTAGGTTGTAAAGCTGTGAATAACATTAAGATGGGAGCTACATAATTCCTTGTAACTCTGGGATGTTGAAAAAAATTGATCTGGATCGTGTTTACTTCAAGAGTTTCATGTAAGCTATGTTAAATTCTCTTGTCCTGCTACCGGTGTTTTAGTTAATTAAATTAAATTCCCTTAAAAACTAAATATCTCGAATGTCACAAACTTTATTAAATGGTTTATCTAAGCCTTGTGAGTTAAGTGGAAATACTAGAATTTTTACCATATGCAGGGAATTTTAATAACTACTAGGAACTCTTGCAGTTTATACAACGTAGGTTAGATTTCGCTAAATTAGAATATGTAAGCTATTAAACCGAAATTATTTTGGAAGTTTTGCTTTCACTGCGATGTACTTAGTACATACGACGTTTCAGGAGTTCAATCTTATGTGGTTTTCAGTTGTAATTTCTGGCTCAGAGCTTTCACTTGCAGCTTCGAATACTGTCACTGGTGCCGCTTTGATCCCGAAAATGGTACTCCGAACTCTAATTTAATCTCAATCTTCTAGGCCCTTGAAACACATACTTACTTAAACAAAGCTTGGAAATTATCACATGAAAGAAATATTTGTTCATCTCTGTTAACAAAGACAAAACACTTAATGGAGCGAAGGGAAATAATCGCTGTTTTTCTGAGAATGATAGAAAATTAATAAATACAGTCAGTGTGGGCAATATGAGGAGTTCCTTTAATCTTACTACACGTGGTACATATTGTAAATGAGACGCCCTTTCTCAGAGGGTCAAAAACATTCCCCCGTACCGTATGCACGAAGTTTAGACGCCTTCAAAAGTCACTCACCGGAGTCTCGTCAGTGACACCGTGTCTTTAGGCGAGGAACTGTGTTTATCAAGATGCAAGAGGTTTTATTTTGCAAGCGCTGACCTCTTACACCAGAAGTTTCAACTTTATGTTGGATGAAATCCGAGAGGACATCGTGACATTCTGCACAGCCCCTGTGAACTTGGTGTCTTCGTGTACCAATAAATTATTCAATGAAACACTATGACGCATTCCTAAACATCATCTGGCCTTGATATTCCGAAAGAAAGATTATACAAAGTGTTGCAGGAGTGCGGAGTGCGCCCTTTAAAATTTATTATTTATGTTTCCTACGACATGACGGTCAGTAAGTTGCACGGCGTAAAGAATAAGAGAGGAAATATAAGAAAAAGAAAAATCCTCTATAAGGCAAAAAGGGGGTATGGTGGTGAAAATTTAGCCGTGAACTTTGGATGGACATTTCTGAGATGATAGAGGAGGTGCAGAAAAGTAAGTTCGCTACCGAAAACATTCATAACTTTGGAGCTTCCTGAAAGCAAAGAATAAGGAATGGAATAAGGAGAAATAGGGTATCAGTGTATGGCGTTCATTGCCACTTATAGTAATAAACTAAAAATTACATAAACATATCTGAAAAGTTTGACACTTTTATAAAATATCGGTTTCACCAATATGGCAATGATTACTAAAAGTTTATAATAATTATAATTAAATTAAGTATTTCGACAGTCAGGATGGTCATTGGATACAATGCTTTCTTTTCAGGGTGTAAAGAGGTCAAACATGAGGCTGATCCCTCACCTCCATCAAGTATCGTGGCACAGCATGAGCAGACCTATGCCTCTGCTCTTCCTGTATGTCTTCATGGCGTACACAGAGACAGCTTTATCATTACTTTCACACTGCTGTGAGACCATTTGAAAGTATTTTGCCGAACGTGGACAAGAACATAAAACTTTGGTACTGCTACAATAACTTGAAGCTTGGAACGAGGACTTTTGTGTAGAAACATTTTTAAGAGCACTTTCTTATTTCCGACTTCCAGTTTCGCATATTTATTAAGATGCTAATGTCTATAACGTACACTTACATTTCAACAATAAAACTGTATTTTACTTTTTGGCTAACGTTGAATTTCGCGCAGATAGTAGCATAATTGGTTCCCAAACAGGTCGACATATGTTGCTTGCAAAGGTACAAGTTACAGAATTTTTGTCATTACTATTAGTAGTTTTATTAAAGTTTACTGATCGTTTTAGTGCAGACTTCGCCTACGATGCATTTGTTACACACAGCTTCAAAGTTTCCTAACTTTACCAAGCATGCAATTTTGGTTAACAAACAACAATTCGCATAACTTTCACGGATGTGTGTACAGGCTACTTACACGTCGCATTTAAAATGCCTAGCTCCAACGCTCTGACAGTTACCTCCATCAAATCAGAAGCGAAATATGGCAGCAGATTGCTTGCAGCCGCTACGCTGTTCACATTAAAAAATATACGAATTTTCCTACATGGAAGCCGAATAATCTTTCGAGGAAATACTACCACAGGGTACATCGCGTTATATTCATAGATTAAATGGATTTAGTCTTGCTACCAATTCATAAATTCGAGTGTCTGACACGTTATTATTACCAGCTGCAGGAAATTACAATGTGTGGCATTCTAGTCGCAGCTAATGGTATGAATTTCGTACCAAATTTTGCGAAGAATCTTCCAAATCTCTCAAAAATTGGATGTCGGAGGGAGGACGCAGTAACAGGTATAGGTAGAGGTAAAGATAAGTGTAGAGTTTACCGCAGAATAGACCATGAAGGCCCAGAGAGGGGTGGGGGTAGTGATGTAGCTCTGCTCTTTGTTTAGCTTCGGCGCTAGATGGGATGGGTGGTCAACGCCACGCCCCGGTCTCTTTACCCCCGTAAAGACACACGGTGCCTATCGTATAGGAGACTAAAGACATTAAACTAAACATCACGTCTTCAAAGAATCAAAGTTTAGAAAACAAAAGTTTCAGAATAAAGTTGAAAAATGAGCTTAAGGAATGATAGATATTACTGTGTTAAACTATTTTATAATTTAGTCTGTTCCCCAGAAAATTACTGTTGATATGCATATTTGTCAAGTTTCCTTGCATGCTTGTAAAATTGTGTCCATTACTGTGCAGAAACATCATAAATCATCACTGTTTGTCAATAAATAGTTCGCAGAAATATTTTAAATTATAATACCTAAAATAATTTCATTAATTAATAAAAATGTCGTGATTTACCCGGGCAGATAATATTGATGTGGTTAAGCATTCTGAGACTGGTCGTTTTTGTAGCTCTGTGTACGGAGCAGCATACTTCGGGAAACTCTCCACAATTTCGGCCAACAAACGCACATAATTATCATTTAATTCAAAATAATGAGTATGCTTGTGAATTAAATGACGGCTGTGCGCATTTGTTGGTTTAAATTGTGGAAATTGAACTGTAATGCACGGAATGAACAGTATAAAAAACAGGGATATTACTTAGGCCGTGTTTTGGAGAAGCCGATTTTGAGGGAGAGAACAGTTTTAAGACGTACTATGCATTACCCGTGTTTAACTTGCGGTTTCCGTTACTACAGAATTAATTATATACGCAGTTTGCTGAACGTGTAATGCAGAAAACTAATGATGTCATTTTATCTTCCGCTTGAGTATTAAATAATGTGCTTCTTCATTGATAATATAGGCCTATATCTACAATACAGATAAATTGCGTACAAGCTGCAAAATATTTCAGATAATTTACCGCATAAACTTGCAGTGTAATTGTGTTTCTTTTCATGTGCTGTAAAATAATACGTACAAAGTATAGTGAACCGTTTAAAGCGTAGTGATAACTAAGTACGTGAATGCACCATCTACTACGACATTAAGAAAATCTACATTTTTAACAGTGTATTTTCTTTTAATGTAACTACCATAGTAAAAGTCGATACCGGTGACCGTGCGGTCTAAGACGTAGGTCTGCGGCCTCTCGATTGCTGGGGTGGGGGGTCTGAATACCGCTGAGGGCATGGGAAGTCGTCTGTTGTGTTTTTGTGCGCTGTGTAGGTATCAACATCTATGACGATCTGGTCGCTTGTTCAGATGAGTCCTATGGGTGTTTGTCTAACAACGTGTATCTAGAAACCCCAACAGTGAGGTAGCCTAGGCCCCATTAGGGCTGTTGCACCACAGAAAAAATAATAAAATAATCATAACAAGCAATGATTACATCCCTGTCATTCATTAACCAACTTCACTTTAAAATGGACGGAGACTGTGTTATTAGCAGAGAAGGAAATTAATTTTTTAAATAAATAGTTCGAATGAACCTTTCACTTCCCTATGCTGGAAAGAACGGGAGCTAAGAGAAAAGAAAACGACAAACAAGAAAAAAATGTCAAGAAAAAGCATCGCACATTTTGTATATACATGTACAAGAAAGGTAATATAGTATTTTTTTTACCTTTTTCTCTATCTGGTTATTTTCCAGTTAAACGGTTTCTTATTTATCTAAATAAAAAGTGCACAAAAATCTATGTAACCATATTTCAACATTCTAACGAATAAAGGGACTGCCACTAAGAGTTGCCTTTTTGGATATGGGACTGCAATCCAGAAGTTAGTATGGATTTGAAAGGTCTTTTGACAGGTTAATTTGATTAAATTCTCTCGCAGCTTTCCTCACACCTAAAGCAAATTCTGAGGTTGTAGTCAGTTTCTACCCTCTTCGTGCATCTCAACATCATCTTAAAATTTTCTGCCCACAAGCAGCCTTCCATACTTTATTAAAACTTTATCAAAATGCTGCCAATGGAATAAAAAATTCAGCAAAATTAAAAAATCAGCCAAAATTCTCAAATTCTTTTCACTGCTGCACTCAAACAATCCAATTTCCACTACCTTACCTTCTTCGCACCAGTAGCTGAACTTGCCTCCAGTTTGACATTATCAGAAGGACGATCCGCACTGCCTGGGAATCTTCAGAGCCTTAGATATTTTTATTTATTCCTGCATTAACCTGGTGTTTCTTACTACCATTTCAAACACCCCTATTATAATTATTTTTTTCAGGCTTAAAAGTTTTAAATTGGAGCAGCATTTCTCCAAACTTTGTTAAGCAAAAACGACATGGTTGATAAGATATTATTATTGCAATCTTCTGACGTGGGCAGAGATTTGACAAACATGTGGCATAAATCTGAACCACTGTCGGAGGTTAGATTTCTGTGTACCTACACTATCAGAGTGCGAGCATGTGGAACATCTCCCTGAGTCCTTCTAACATTTCTACGTACAATTAGCAAGTGGGAAGTTTATGTGGAGGAGACTAATGATGTTGCGGGTAAGAGGAAGACGAGTTTAGCAACTGGGAGACACAAGTTTAAGGCCTCCCTCTAGTGTGTCCATCACTTTCACAGATACACAAGCAGATATTCTGTGAATGTGGTTGTCCCTGTGTCAAGGATGGTACTACAACCTGGCGCACTCTACAGACCTGCATAATGACGTTCAACAAACTGACATGCCAAGATGAATGGGCCGAATTTACTGAGGTTTAAAGCAGGTAATTTGCACGAAAGAACGGTTTTTAACTTCATGCAAAAGAAATATACAGCCAAATTTCCTAATTTGGCGGATGAAGACTTATGGGCGAATCGTAGACTATTTAGCCCAGAATTTAATTGTGGTAGTTTTATAAAACTATGGAATGTGGTCTAGTGGTCAGACTTTCTGGCTACAGATACAGAGGTCCCGGGTTCGATCCCCGGCGCTACCAGATTTTCTGAGTAGTAGTGGGTCTGGAACGGGGTCCACTCAGCCTCGTGAGGTCA
>Ga0123354_10009407_pt1 | contig 14963 bp, 9 predicted proteins | sample TergutLab28metaG_2_FD_97872 | JGI IMG/M metagenome (GOLD analysis project Ga0123354, IMG submission 97872) | Labiotermes labralis P4 segment gut microbial communities from Petit-Saut dam, French Guiana - Lab288 P4 | ecosystem: Host-associated > Arthropoda: Insects > Digestive system > Gut ...
TTATGCAATCTCCTCCATTCCCCCATTACCTCGTCCCTCCTAGGTCCAAATATTCTCCTCAACACCATGTTCTCAAACACCCTCAGCTTCCTTTCTTCCCGCAGTGTCAACAACCAAGTTTCACACACATACAAAACTAAAGGCAAAATTATAGTTCTATATATCTTGATCTTTAAATTTTTGGGTAGCAACCTGGAAGACAAAAGATTCTGCACCGAATGACAGCAAGCACCTCTTGATCTCAATCTGCTCTTAATTTACTATAATACACAACTTAAAACTCAGATATTTTAAAATTTGTTTAAAATATTTTGTTATTGGCTGAAGATGAAGTAGTGATTGAAACTGCTAAAGTAAGAATTATTAGCTAAAACAACGAGTCAAGAAATTGTCTTGAATAAATTCATATACATGCGTGAAGGTATGATTTGCTCACATTGATTTTATTTCTCCACTGTGGGATGTAGACGTATGACAAAATTTATTCCAACTACTGCACAGTGTTATTGTTATTATTGGTATTATTATTGTGCAGTTGTTCGAGTAAATTTTGTGGACTGGTTTACTGCACAGAACTTGTATAATGTTAACTAGACCTACTGTATTTGTGAAATAAAGTGAAATGCCAACTTGATGCAACTAGGTAATTTTATTGATGTATTCTTAGCTCGACATGTTTCGGGTACATACGCCCATCATCAGGACCATTAGATGTTGAGTTGCAGCATATGGTTTTCTGCACCGAGTTTTTGGAAGGATGTTGCATGGCACCATCTGCACCATACACATGACCTGACCTACGTAGCGGCTCTCAAAACCACCACTCATCCAAAAACTCGGTGCAGAAAACCATATGCTGCAACTCAACATCTAATGCTTCTGATGATGGGCGTATGTACCCGAAACATGTTGAGCTAAGAATACATCAATAAAATTACCTAGTTGCATCAAGTTGGCATTTCACTTTATTTCATGAGGGAGATGCACGGTCAAACAACCCTCCTGCTGTGTTTGGTTTTGTGATGTAAGTATTGTATGTCATCCCAGTAGAACTGAAAGGTACAGCAATCCCATTACAGGCCTGGACAGGCCCATAGGGTTCCAGGAGGTTGAGGCTCCAAGATTTCAAGACAGTTGGCACAGGAAGGTGGTAAGTTTGTCAGCCCTATTCACTGACCGCTTTTACCCTCCAGAAATAATTCCTGATACTCAATTCTGTTAGAGGTTGAGTTGACCCCAGGGCCATAGTGCAGCCAGAAGGATTATATCAATGAAAAATTCCAGTGACACCAATGGAAATCAAACCCACGACCTTCCGGCTTGTGGCACAGTGCCTCAACCAACTGCGTCACTATTGTACCCCTCCAATAGAACTAATGGAACACAATAAACCTATCCCTTATCCAGTTCATATCTGTTCACTAATATCACTATTTCAAATGAAGATTGATGAGTGCTCACACATATCATTAACACCACTTTATTAACACTATATAACTCTAACATGGAGTCACAGCTGCCACTTAACATATTACACACTGCTAAATAAGTTGAATTTTACATCTGGTGACTCATTATGTTGACCATGCTGTTGAAATGAATCAGTTGTACTCTGAGGATTGCCCTTTGAGGGCTGAAACTTGTCGGAATGATGAAGTGTTAATAAAGTGGTTTTAATAATATATGTATGCACTTGTTAGTCTTTATTTGAAATAGTAATAACATATAATTGTGTTGGATGGTACTTTAATAATTATTTAATTACTGGCTCAAACATTAAGAAAAATGACTTGTGATTAAGTGGAACTAGGTTCAGATGTCGGCTGTTACCAAGGTTGTTGATGGTTTTCTCCTCTGTTCTGTACACATAACAAAGGTGAAGGTAAAGCAATCCCTGTACATTCCTGGACAGGCCCTGAGGGTTCCAGGAGGTTGAGGTTCCCAGCTTTCATGACAGTTGACACATGAAGGCAGTAAGGTCAGCTCTACGCTCTGGCCACCTTTACTCCCCAGGAAATATTCCTGGTACTCATTTCTGTTAGAGGCTGAGTCGACCCCAGGGCCATAATGCGGCCAGAAGGATTATGTCAATGAAAGATTCCATTGACACCATTGGGAATGGAGCCTTCAACCTTCAGGTTTGTAGCGCAGTGCCTGAACCAACTGTGCCACCGCATGCCTCCTATGCAAATACCAGGAGAAGGTAAAAGTAAAGTTGTACTTGTGAATTCCATTATGGCATTTGGGGGGTTAGATGTACATTTGCACTGATTTTTTAACCTCAGCAGTAGATGAAGGTGAGTGGTAAGCTTCATGCCTTGTCCACTTTTCCCCCAGGGGCAGAGGCTCTGGTAACCATTGAATAGAAGGCTGGTCGGGCCCAGAGCTGCCCTGGATGCTCTGGAGAGGAGCATAATCTCTTGCCTCTGCCATGAGTCAAAACCAGGTTCGTTCATCCTGGAACCTGATCGTTGTTTAGGTTTAACTACCTCAAGTCCCACAGAGGCTGTGTTATTTCTTTTCCAGATGATATTGTATCTAGGCTAGTCCCTCAGTCAGGACAGATCAGATCAGCACTGGAAATGGTACCCTGTGAATACAGTTCCTCAAATGATAATACAGCAGCATCAACACAACAAAGGAGAAGACGCCCGATCACCATGGAGGAGAAAGAAGACGATGTTCTGCCCCACCTAAAGCCAGTGCCAGGAACTGAGCTGAGGTTCACACAGTTTCCTGAGAGACACTTCCCAGAAGGTTCCACACCAGCAGAAATAACACACCACTCGTTGGATTCTACATACGTCTTGGAGACCATGGTAGCCAAGTACACAAGGTGTGTTTTTTTGCTGCAATGTGGCAGAACTGGTTTGTGTCAACAACAGTTGCATAGGGTTCATTAACCTAAGAACTTGGCATGTAATCTAGGTGTGATTAGTGTGTGACGATCAAAACCATTTATTTGTTAAAGGTAAAGCTATCCCATTACAGGCCCTTAGGCCTCTTGGAGTTTGAAGCTTCCAGAATTTCTAGATATTCTGCATATAGAGGTGGTAAGGTCATAAGCCTTACATTACTGGCTGCCTTTAATCCTCCAAAAGATACTCCTGCTGCTCAGTTCTGTTAGATGCCATGGTGTGGCCAGAGGGATTAAGTCAATGAAAAATTCCAGTGACCCCATTGGGAATCAAACTGCGATCTTCTGGCTTGTGACAGTTTCTCAACCAACTGTGGCACCAAATACCCCCCATTTCTTTATTAAATATTGAAAACTTTCTTGTCATTAACTTAGTTATTAATGTGCAGAGAGGAAACACAGTATATAGTTTGGAAATGGAATTTTGATTTCTGAATTTTGCTGTATCTGATTTATTGTGTTCATAATTGGTACTGGATGGTAAATGTAAAACGTACTGACTCAGTGGTGAGCCCTTGCCTGTATATCCCCCCTATGTCACCTGTTCTGGCATTCTTCTTGGTCTGCTCGACCCCTGAGAAAGATCAGGAACCATTCATCCAACCCAACAACGCAGCATGTGATTTCACAAGATGGGAATCCCCATTCTTTTTCACTAGTTTATAAAAATTATTTGCCCTGAATTTAAATTTCAAGAAAAAAACTATCTAATATTCAGGTATTTGTAATTTTCATAATGTTGCACGCATTAAAGCACACATTCTTCCCCATCCTTGATGATGTTATTGTGGTGGGCTAGTTTGTTGCCCGCACTATAGGTTTTACTGGCCTGCATCACCAGGGCAAAGAAATGATTGAATTTGTGGTTCTCGTATATGTTGTACCAATGGGGCTTGTTATGCGAAAGTACTGCATAGTGTAAATTTGATAACTAAGTATGTTGTCAGTCACATTGTCCTGAAGATGGAGATTACAGTGTATCTGAAATGGTAGCAGAGTAGCTCTCTACAACATCTTTCCATACCCCCCCCCCAAAAAAAAATCAAAAACCCATAGTCAAAACCTTTTTTTTTTTTTTTTTTTTTTTTATTCTTCTTCTTCCAGGCCGGTTGATATAGTGGGAGAGCTGCAGTTTGCGTTTGTGAGCTGTCTTGTTGGACAGAGTTGGGAAGCCTTTGAGCATTGGAAGCGACTTGTGGTACTTCTTTGTTCCTGTGATGATGCTATTTCTAAGTGGAGAGCAGTGTACGACATGTTTCTCTCAGTACTAGAAGCTCAATTATCAGAGATATCAGAAGATTTTCTGGTGGACATAGTGGCAGGCAGTAACTTCGTGTACCAAAGCCTGCGCACCTTGTTCAGAACACTACAGCTTAATGAGACTGTGGATGACAGACTCAAGTCTAAGGCAAAGCGGTTTCAGGAGAGGCTCACTGTCAAGTTTCAGTGGGATTTCACATGCTTGGAACGTGAGGATGATGAATACGCTCCTGTTGTTGTCAATATTTAGGGCTGTGACTTCTGTGTATAGTAGTCACTCTTTGTAAATGGTAACAATGGGGAATGTCCAAAAACATCCTTCATAATTCGTATGAAGTTTGAATTTAAAGTTGTGTGTAAGGTCGTATCATTTTACTCACTTCAGACACTGAAAGAACTGCTATGAATGAATAGATTTTTACTATAATTGAAGAATAAGAACCAACTAGCTGCTACTTATTGTTTTATTACACTTATGATAGGGTCAACATGTTTTGGGCTGTAGCCTGCAGCCCGGACACTTATGCAGCCTGCCTGCACCTAACTTCCAACCAACAGCAACCCAAGAACCAGAAGGCCCATGTGGTAATCAGCGCTATAGTCGTGAGCTCCTGATGGTGAGCATAGCAGTGTCCGAAACATGTTGACCCTATCATAAGTGTAATAAAACAATAAGTAGCATCTAATTGGTTCTTATTCTTCAATTATCACGACGATGCATGGTCCAACACACATCAGATTTTTACTATATATATTATTTATTTATTAGTGATTATGTGTCTAATAAACATAAGGCCTTCATTATTTTTCGTTTTTATTACAACCAACAAATGCACAATTAATATCACAACAGTAAAAGGTAAAGTTCACCCTAGAACAAGCCATGAAGGCCCAGAAGGGCAGTAGAGGTATAGCTCTTCTCTTTCCTTAATTTCAGCGCTAAATGGGGGTGGGTGGTCAATGCCACGCCCCAGCCGCTTTAACCCCCGGGAAAGAGCCGGTACCCATCGTATAGGAGGCTGGGTGGGCCCCAGGCCCTTTCTAGACAGGTGCAGAAATATTGCAACAGTATCTCTTTATATAGTATATACTCTACATGTTTCGGCATTTCTAGTAATCATCCGGGAGTTTTACATTTGTGCCTTTCCAAGTTACATAAATTTTTAAAATTGCTTCTGTTAAAATCACAGTTCCATAAAATTATTAAGATATATATTAAAATATTATTTAATTGCCATCTAGTGGTACAATAAGATCTGTTTAATGTTATAAACTCTTGTGCAAGCAGTGTGTATTTGTGGCTGCATATACAATCTGCAATAAATATGGATGTTATTGTATGGATTTATGGCTGTTATATTGTGGACATATTGGAATATACTTGCAGTTGTACTTACCCCTTGTTAATGTTAGTGTGCTGGTCTGGTGTGTACTGAGTCATTCACACACCTTCCTTTTTTTATTGCAATATTAAGACAAAAATAATCTCCCATATGTATTGTGTATTCTGTTCATCATAAAGAACTATATCTATGAAAAATGTTACAGAAGTTTGAAAGGCATGTCAGAAGGTGGAAGATCTGTAGGAGGTGAACAAAATGTGTATGAAGACATCATTCTTTGCATGGATACCTTGTTACGTTCCTATGTAGTGCAGCACGATCACTCGTGGAGTGAAAATCGTGTATGAAATCTTTGATCTCCATTGCACCAGAAACAGGCGATACTGAATGCTGCAAGGTGTTTGGGACAGCTGCTCTACATGCTTAGATTTTACATTTTAATATTTGACTTGTATTTTAATTTGAATAATTTTTAGTTATACTGTACATTAATTGAATGTTGTATAAAGCTGATGTATATATGTTTACCATTTACTGACATGTAAAAATGCTGCTTGATTCTTTATTATATTATAGCTCCCTGATGGTGGCCAAAATAGGTGGCAGAAACATGTAGGAGTGTAAAAACTAAACTTTGTAGAGTAGTTGGAAGTGGAACTAGTGTATACATGGGTCATTTAAAAAATAATGCACAAGGTGGCAAAACTGTGGAGTGAATGATGCAGTCCCAGTGAAAGTTATGTCAGTTACAGTTGAAGACTTGAGGAAGCAGCACATGTGTTCGTTACTTTCCTAGTGTACGCCGTTTTGAATTGACGAGTGTTGGACATGGCGTCTGCATACGCCTCGGGTACTGTGACAGTTGAAGATCAAGATATAAACTTTACATGGCATAAACCCTGCAGAAATTCACACTGCTTTGCATGAAGTTTGTGGTGAGCAGACAGTGGACTGTAGTACAGTTTCCCGTTGGGCTGCACGTTTTTGTGAAGGATGTGTCACCGTAAACGATGACCCAAGGCCAGGAAGTCCAAAAACATCAACAGATGAACGAAGTGTGAAACTTGTGGCAGACTTTCGTGCACAAGATCATTGAGCGACATGCGACGAAATATCACAAGCTACTGGGATTTCACCAACATCAGTATTCCGTTTTTTGACAAACAATTTGAAGAAAAGAAAAATTAGTGCCTGATGGGTCCCTCACTTCTTTACTGCTGAACAGAAACAGAAATGCCTGGAAATTGCAACATTACTGGAACAAAGATTTAATGTTGAAGGTCAAGCATTCCTGTATCGAATTGTCACTATTGACGAAACGTGGGTTATGGACTGTGAAGCGGAGTTGAAATCATAGTTAAACGAGTGGAGAAGTCTAACCTCCCCGCGACCCAAAAAATTTTGACGAGCGCAATCATAGTCAAGCAAATGATGATCATTGCTTATGATGTATGCAGCGTATTATCATGACTGGATGCAAAAATCATGCAGAAAAATCCACAAATACCGACCTGACTTGCTCGGGGATGGGTCACTCATCTTGCACAACAGTGCACGCCCGCACCTGGGGAAGGTTGTTACCGATTTGCTAAGTAAATATGAGCGGGAAGTGTTACCTCACGCGCCATACTGTCAAGACATGAGTCCGCCGGACTTCAACGTATTCCACAAGTTAAAAGAGCCCACGTGTGGACACCGTTCTCCCTCCCTGGTAGAGGTTTCTGCAGCGGTTACCTGAGCCATCCGAGGACTGAACAAAAGTGGTACCCTAAATGGAATAGCAAATCTTCCGAAACGTTGGGACGTGGTCATTGAGAAGCAGGGGGACTGCATAGGAGGACTGTAAAGAGATACTTCCTAAAACAAAATATATGTGTAAGTAAAAAAATTGTGTGCGTTATTAATGACATGACCCTCATAGAAGACAGCTGCACAGAATATGTAGGACCTCAAATATACTTTGCATCATGCAGTAGGAATCGTTCTGTGCCATCCGATCGGTGGTTTAAGTTGCAGGTCTGAGTCTGTTCATTTATGGTTTGTTAAATGACGCTTGTAGTAGTGCAGTTCTGTGCCATTCGATCAGTGGTTTAAGTTGCAGTTCTGGGTCTGTTCATTTATGGTTTGTTAAATGACGCTTGTAGTAGTGCAGTTCTGTGCCATGCGATCGGTGGTTTAAGTTGCAGGTCTGAGTCTGTTCATTTATGGTTTGTTAAATGACGCTTGTGGTAATGCAGTTTTGTGCCATGCGTTCGGTGATTTAAGTTGCAGTTCTGAGTCTGTTCATATATGATTTGTTAAATAACACTTGTGGTAGTGCAGACTATATAATGTTAAATTATAGGGTACCTGGTGAATAGTGAATTGAAAAGTATGTGAATGGTAGCAATCGTGCCATATTTACCTTCACATATTTGCCTGGAGACTGAGGAAAATCATGAAAAGCTGCAAGATCTTTAGGAATGCTACCCACTTGATCACATGGAGTAACTATGTGGCAGTGTAGCACTGTGTTATGACCTAGAATCAAGGTCAAATAAAATTAAGGGTTTTGTTAAACAAAAAAAAGTGCAGTATGTGCGGTGGTGAGTAGTGAATAGTTTTAGTGTACACTGTTCATTAGTTAATAAAACAGTACCTGTTTCACCGTTTGGTTTAAGCCACCATTAAGGCTAAGGTACAAATTGTATGGCAAGTGTAATTAATTTCAATACCATTTTTTCTTTCTCATGTCGCAACATCCCTACAGGGCCTAGGTTTGATGTTTACAGGCCTATGCATCATCATATAGTTCTACAGCAAGACCAACTAGATGCACCAATGTATCAAATTTATTTTATTTTGGAATGACACTCTACATGTTTGGTTGCTATATGTACGGTCTTGAGCTCCTGATGATGGACAGAAAAACCATCCGAAACATGTAGAGTGTCATTCCAAAATAAAGTAAATTTGTTACATTGGTGCATCCAGTTGGTCTTGCTATAGAAATATAGGGCCTAGGTCTTCTGCATGAGGTTTCTTGATCACACTCAGACCCACCACACTGGGTAGGACTCTTCTAGACAAGTGATGGGCTCATTGCAGAGATCTCTATCTTACAACGCACAACACTCGTAAGAGACAGACATCCATGTCCCTGGCAGGAATTGAACCTGCAAACCCAGCAAGTGAGTGGCTGCAGACCTGCACCTTAGACTGCACAGCCACTGTGATCAGCTGCAGGACCATTACTTATTATTATAATTAGTCGGTAGTCAGCCTGTGGGGGACTTAAGAAAAGAAGCCAAAATGTGGAAATTTAGCTGTTTTAATTAACTAATAGAGAGGTGGTGCTGGCAATATTGTACAGCTATTTGTGTGAATATTTGCATGACAGGATGAATCAACATAAGATGCAGTAGTATTACTTGTTACCATTTAACTTCATGTGGAGTTAATCATACTGTTTTGAAGAAACTACTCTTCTTCTACTCATAACTGAAGCAGTCGTAAATCTTGGCTGATTGTACATCCAGATGATGTTTACATTATTCGGGGTTCTCACTTTTTAAGAACCAAAATCTGATATGTATAATGGATGTAGTCAGTGGGGGGCAGGGGTAAAAAAAATTTTTTAACCCATTGCATATTGAAATAATAATGAGAAGAATACTTCTAAAACTTGGGACACTTAGCTCATTTACCTATTCTTCTTCAACTCTCCATTCCTCATTCTTCACACTCTCAGCCCAGACACTGTAGTCATTATCTACACATGTTCCATGCCTATGCCTTTTTCTTAGTGGTTGGTTGATGGCCATCCTGCTCCTATAGTTGTTTTCTTCTACCATTGGGAAGTGAACATGTTCATACATGACCGAAGTGGTGCACTTTTATGACTTGGAAAAACCAAGGACATTTGGTATCCTGAAATGAATTCTGTGGGATGCCGGTGCAATGCTCTTAAAACCCATACTGTCCCAGGAAAACCTAGACTGTCCTGGGACAAATGAGATCTCAAACAGTATGTGAGTATACATGGCAGCTTTGGTTGCACCGGGAAGTGCCTGGGGAAGCTTAGATTTTAAAATTGAATGTTATTGTAATTATTAGAGTGAAAGTTAATGACTTACTGAAGTGATTTTTTTCTTTGGACTTTGTCCATAATTTAACCTTCAATGCAGTACACAGAAAGACTTTGAACACAGTCCAAAGAAAGAAAATCATTGAGTCATATGGCATTGTCAAAGTCCTGTAGAGTCATTTAAAGTTAATAAATTTACTGTATGATCTTTGGCTGAGTTACTTTTGTGCTTAAGTGTCCTGTTGTGATCATGTGTGGGTTCATGGTAGTAGTACTACACAAATTCTTAACCTTGGTTCCTCATACGTTTCAGAAGTTGGACATCTTAAATCTCCCATTTGAATACCTGGAAGCATTCATCTGATAGTACTGCAGCCTCTGTCATAAGAACAAGCTGGCTGCATCTTCTCATACCCTGTTTCCACCTAAATCTGGGCTGCCCAACAGTAAATTTCTCTGTAATGTAGCTTGAGCTCAGTTCCTTAGTTATGTATTTTTTTTTGTTTAAACTTTCCTTTGAATGCTGACATTCTTTATGCTCATCATGGACTCTTCCTATATTGGGTCCTCCATTGTCAGTTACCGTTAGTGGGCCCATCAATTTTTGTAAGAATTTTCCTTCTAAATAAATGTGTTATTGGCACATAGATTTCATTTAATGCCATGTTCGTGTTTTTAAATAAATTTACTATGTTATTACTGTACTTGTATGCTGTTTGACATTAAAGTTGAAGCTGTTCTTTCCAAATTGAAAATGTAGATTAGAAATTAACAGTGTGATACAGACCCGAGAAATGCAGTTTGACATGTTAGTCAACATTTATGTTAAAGAATTACAGTGATCAAGAGGAAATCTACAAATAACCTCAATGCTGGGAAGGTAGGCAGTATAGCTCCCAGTTACCACTTAATACATACAGCCCAGTGCTGAGAACTGAGTGACAATGAAACAATGGCAAGTTTCCGACTGATATCCTGCAATCTTCCAAAACAAAACTGTCATAAAAGATTATATTACTATTTTTCATGTATTAAGTAATTTTCGTCACTGAAAAGCATAATGTAGAATGCTATTAAAAAAAACTTTCCCTTGTTATTGCTTGGCTTGCAACCCAGTCAGTTTTGAGGTTTACAAGTTGGCCGTCCTGCAAAAGAAGGCTGTCCATAATTCATCTTGTTGTATAGTTTGAGACTTGGATTTGTGGCCCTAGAAAGTGGGGAAATGGGATGTGCAGCTGCAGAGCTTAGTCCTGTATTATATGAAATACAGTTATATCATAAGTCATAGACTGGCCTTAACCATATGTTTAGAACACATATGGCAGAAGTGTTATTTAGCATAGGTGCCATTTATATTTGTAGCTTATTTATGTCCTTCCCTGACCATGTGAAAGAATGTCTTGCACTCAAGCTAAACATTGTGCAAAAAATTTGCAAGGCATGGACCATGGGTTTGAAGTGTTAACATGACCTGAATTCCACATTCCTCAGTAGGACACGGAACTGGAATATCTGAAGTTGAGAAATTGCATTGCATCAATTGTAGTATATAATTTGGTTTCAAAATGTTTTCCAATCATATGGTATTTCTGGCAGGTAGCCAAGAATTAATGAACAACAGCAGTTGGATAACTTAATACTGTTTATGACCCATAAAGATTAAAAATAATTTATTTCTCTCTTAACTGACTGTTATGGTGTCATATTTTCATATGTTGGTAGAAATTTATGACAGTATGGTAACTGTTCAGGCCTTTGAACTCTGGTTTATGTAAAGGCATCTACACAAAATAATTTATGTTGTGTTGTAAATGTGCTCAGTTGAAGCAACAAATTTAAGAAAGTAGCTGGCATTTGGGTGTGTTGAAAGTGAATATACTCCACAGCCTGTGAAGTTTTACCAGTCAATTTGTCATGTTGCAGAAGAGAAAAATCTTTTTTGCATATCAAGTTATCAGTGGAACTTGATACAGGAAAGTGTGCGTGCCAAGTGTATTTAATCATATTTAAAATCTTTGTGTCGTGTTGAATTGACTTCACTCTGTGCCTGCCCACTAAAGAATTTGGAAAGAATATAGTATACTACAAAAGGTATACTGTAACACCTTTTGTAATTTATGCTTCATACTTCATACTTGCTGGTAATTTTTTGGCTTAAATTTGAATACAGCCTTTAGAAAGGGATGTAGTATATGTGTACACCTATCTTTAAGTTACAAAAATGTGGTAAGTTTAGCACATAAGACTTTTTATATTTTTCCTTCTCATGTGCAACACAGTAGTAATGTTATGAATCTGGAATACCAGCATTGCACTATTGTAATGGCATGTGTGTAGTCTAGCTTGCCAGCTGTTGCTGATTTTCAATATTAATACAGTTATCCGTTCCACTCATAAGTGTAAATTGAGCTGTCAGTTTCCTAGTGCTAAGATATTTGTCCTACTCTTGAATGATAATGGGAATTGGATTGTGTGTCATAGTTGTACTTTCACAGCTTTGCTGAGGCATATCATGAGGAGCGGTGGTAAGGCCGTTACTATTGGCATTAGCAGCTATATAAAAACACGGCCTAATATAGGGACTAGGAAGTATGCAATAAGAAAGTGGGTTTTTTAAGTTCCACTTGGCTCTTAGTTTACAGCACAAAATTTATCAGCGCCCATCTGATTGCGTATACTTGCTGATCGGAATTTGTAAAACTTTTAATAGTTGCAACCATAGGAAAGGATTTTAATGGTTATGAAAATCTGCAAAGCAGTGTTTTTACTTCACTATAAGAGCGAATGGGAGCAATCATAGTTTGAACTGCGCGGTATTGGAAACGAACGTTATAGCTACAGATTTTGACCCTACGTGCCGCCAACTGTACCCACCACGCAACAACAGCGGCGGGCAATGCTGTGACGCAGATAACCTTTTGACCGGTAACCCTGAAATATCACGAGTGATAAGTGTCGTAACAGTGTTTTTGAGTTTGTTGAACGTTGGAATAATAATTCCTGTCGAGAGGTTTTATTAATTGCCGGCAATACGAACGCTGTAGCGTGGCGTAAAGGTACGTTAGTCGAGGTCTGCAGGGTGGAGTGATGGGACAACCGGTTTATTTTTATATTAAGAACAAATAAGTACACGTTTATTTTTATTTACTTATTAAAATTATGCTCGATTATCTTGTATTTCAGACAGTTTAGGACTGCTTGTATACTGCTCTTAATTTGGAAATGGCAGCTGGAGGTAATTTGGGTAAGTATAGTTTTAGTATCACGTGGCTATTATAAATGTGATCATGCTGTTTTTAAAATCGCATGGCACGTTGGTGTCCTGGTTGGCCTGAGTGCTATTGCTTTTATCGTTCCAGGCTAGTCCGTTTAGGTGGCTGTATAAATTCAGCAGGTGGCATTCCGTCGACGTACATGTTACATATTCCATTTCTGCTTATTGCTTCCAATACCATTTTCATTCTTCCTCGTATAGGGCTCAGTGCCAAATTAACGTAGCACACAACCTGAGTGTGATATGTACGTGAAACGTGAGGAGCTGTAGACCAAAGGAGATTACTGTCTCCAACATTTTAATTTTACATGTAGAGTAATGTAGTAGCAGAGGCCTCAGAAATTTATAAAATAAATTAATTTTTCTGTGAAGAAGGTTCCTTAAAAGTTGCGTGCCGCAAATGAACCCAGCTGGTAACATCTCAGTGGATCAACTGACAATGAGTTGTGGCCAGAACAAAATCTTTGTTTTTTGTGAGTACTGCTTAGGATATTTGTGATCGTGGGTGTTTCATTGATTTGAATGATTGAACATATGTGACAGGTGTGCCATTTTATATACTGACTTATCAGCAAATGTTGATTCATGCTGGTGCATACGTATGTGCACTTGTGCTCCTGAAGTGTTACTACAATGCTTGCATCCCATCATGAAGTTCTCAAACATGATTTAATACCTTGTCACATGACACTGTACTTTTGTGCAAACCAGGAGCACAGAGCGTTCAGACAGCAGTTCATGGCACAAGGCTGAAAAAGTTGGGAATTTAGGGGCTGTAATTCTATAAAGTTAACAGTTCATATAACTTCAACACATTTTTGTGAAGAGCAGGTGGTATCTTGGCATCATTGGCATTGTAGTAAACAAACCAGTAAAAAAGGTAATGCAGTCCCATTACAGGCCAGGAGGGGCCCAGAGGGTTCCAGGAAGTTAAGGATCCCAGATCTTGTGACAACGGCACAGGATGGTGTTAGGTTGTCAGCCTTACGCACTGGCCACCTTTACCCCCAGGAAATACTCCTGGTACTCATTTCTGTTAGAGGCTGAGTCGACCCCAGGGCCATAGTGCGATCGGAAGGATTTTGTGTCAATGAAAAATCTACTGACACCAGCTGAGATCAAACCAGCGACCTTCCGATTTGTAGCACAGCACCTTAACCACTGTGCTACCGCGGTCCCCCAAATAAACCAGGGGTGAGATCTTATTTTTGGAGCCGCCTCTTCCACGTTTGCTATAAAGCCTCTTACTTTTCCATCACTGAAGTCTGCATCGGTGCAGGCTTTCCACTGCAGTCCATTTTCACTAAGATATTTATCAGCAACATGAAATATGTCGTTGGCTGTTGCAGAAAAAGAAGTTGCTTTTGATGATGTCCTCGTATACCTGATGTGAGTCGAACGTGACCACCAAAGTCAATAGACTTGTCATTCTGAAGGGAGAAGTTCATGCTCAGCATAATTTATTCTCCCAAAATTAATATGACTTCATCAGATACATTTCTGACTTGATGGATGAGAGTGTCAGCTGACAGAACTGAGGAGAATTAATTTTTTATTATCAGTATCTGGATACAGAATGGTTCCCACTTCTGTATACAGGCAGGAATTAATAATAGTTTTGGCCAGTCACGTGTTGCTGATTTGCCTGTACAATCTGCCTACTATATGACTAGCTTTTTGTGCTTGTTCCAAAATTCATACTGATGAAATCATTAATGCAACCTGCTTTTGTTTTGTTTCATCAAACAAGAAGTATGTGATGTCCTTGTGTACCAGAAGAGGGTGTTTTGTTGTAAGTGTTGCTTTGGCTTGCTTAGATCTGGCACATTGTTACCAAGTTTTTATCCATACACAAGATGCATCACCACACCACAGAGAGTATCAACAAACAAATAATTATCGCTATTCTGCTCTAATGCACTGTTTCTTCTCTTTTTTTTTTGTTTTGTTTATTATTTTCACTCCCAAAACTGACACTGCTTGATGAAAGGTGCCTTTCAATAAATTTGTCCATGATCCAGACCTATGTATAGTAGGAAGGGGGGGGGGGGGGGGGAATATTGAAAAAAAAAACCTTTCCCCAAATTAAAAAATAAAAAAAAA
>Ga0123354_10009408_pt1 | contig 14962 bp, 6 predicted proteins | sample TergutLab28metaG_2_FD_97872 | JGI IMG/M metagenome (GOLD analysis project Ga0123354, IMG submission 97872) | Labiotermes labralis P4 segment gut microbial communities from Petit-Saut dam, French Guiana - Lab288 P4 | ecosystem: Host-associated > Arthropoda: Insects > Digestive system > Gut ...
CAGGGCCGCTTTTATCCCTCCGAGTTCAAAGAGGCGCTGCGTGGGGCGGGCTTGGACCTGTCGCCCGGATACCATGAATCGCGCCTGACCATGCTTGGCGTTGCTGTAAAAAGGGAAAGCGCGCAAGCGTCATGAGGTGCCTGAAGCTCCTTTTCGCGCTTTCGCGCACCCCTCACGGTCTGTTGGATATGGCCATGCCTGTGGCCACGGCCATGCTCTGGCTTGGGCATCTTCCCCCGCCAGGCATCATGGGGCTTGGGCTTTTTACCGTGTTCGCCGGATACACCGCTGTCTATGCGGTGAATGACCTGGCCGATTACCGGACCGACCGGGCCAACTTCCTCGTCGGCCAGTGGGACGCCAAAGAACGCCTGGAGGCGGTTTACGCCCGTCATCCCGTGGCCCAGGGGCTTGTTTCTTTTCGGACAGGGCTTATCTGGACCGCTGGCTGGACCACAGCCGCCCTGGCCGGGGCCTGGATAGTAAACCCCGTATGCGCCTGGATAATGCTCGGCGGCTGCGTGCTGGAGGTGCTCTATTGCGGCCTCTTCAAAGTGACGCTCCTGCGGACGCTTGTACACGGGGTGGTCAAGACGCTTGGCAGCGTGGCCGCCGTGCTGGCCGTGGATGCGGGCGCGCGCTGGTGGTTTGTGATGCTTGCGGCCGCGCCGATTTTTTTGTGGGAAATCGGCGGTCAGAACATCCCCGCTGATTGGTTCGATATGGAACGAGACGAGAGTCAGGGGGCCAGGACGCTGTGCGTGGCGCTGGGGGTTGCGCGCGCGTCCAAGGTGAGTTTCGTGACGCTTTGCGCGGCGACGTTTTGCGCCGTTGTGGCGCTTAAAGCTTCTCCCGCGGGGCTTCCGGCGGCGCTTATCGTTCCAGGCGCGGCGGTCACCCTCTGGATAATGCCCTGGCCCGCCTGGAAGCTCATGCGCGGGCCGTCACGTTCGGGGGCGCGCGGGCTTTTCGCGCGGGCCAGCTTCTTTCCGGCGGTGATGCTCTGCACCGTGACGGTATGGTTCATCGTCAGGTGAAACCGGCGGCTTTCGCGAGCTGTCCAGGCTGACGGGATGGACAGCCCGGCCCTTGAGAACGTACGGTGCGTCCCGGAGAACGTATGACAGATTTCCCTCACGGCGGCGATATTCGCGGGCTGGCCTTGCGTCTGGGCTGCCATCCTTCGGAAATCCTGGATTTTTCCGCCAGCATAAATCCCCTGGGGCCGCCCGATTGGCTGCGTACGGCCATTGCCTCGGCGGTCTGCGAACTCGTCCACTATCCTGATCCTTTGTGCCGGGAGTTTTTAGCGGCGGCGTCAGAACGCCACGGCGTCCCCCAGGCCGAGCTTGTGGCCGGAAACGGCACCAGCGATCTTCTTTTCGCCGTGGCCCGCGCCGCGAAAAAGGCCGGTTATGCGCGGGCCGTGATCCCCATGCCCTCCTATTGCGACTACAGAGCGGCCTGCGCCCAGGCCGGAATGGAGATCGTGGCCCTGGCCCTTCGGGAGAAGGAACGCTTCATCCTCGACCCCAAGGAGCTCTCCGGCATGCTCAGAGGCCAGGCGATGGTTGTGCTGGCGAGCCCAGGCAATCCGACCGGCCTGACGGTCCCGGCCGAAACGATACGCGCTCTTGCCTGCGCGCATCCAGACTGTCTTTTTGTGATAGACGAGGCCTTCGGCTCTTTTGTCGAGGGATTCGAGAGCCTGATTGCTCTGCGCCCGGACAATGTGACGGTGCTTGTCTCTCTCACGAAAATGTTCGCCATTGCGGGGCTGCGTCTGGGCCTGGCCGCGGCTTCCTTCGAGTTTGCCGCCATGGTTCGGGCGCAAACCTCTCCGTGGTCGGTGAATGCGCTGGCCCAGGCTGTGGGCGCGCGCGCCATGGCGGACCGCGCTTTTGAGGCGCTCACCCGCAAGACCGTGGCTGGGCTTCGGGAAGAGCTCCGTAAAGAGCTGGCGGCGCTGCCCGGCGTTACGATCTGGCCGGGCCAGGCGAATTATTTGCTTTGCCGGCTTGCGGAGCCGAATGTCGGCGCCCTGCGCGAGGCGCTTCTTCAGCAGCGGATCGCTATCCGGGACTGTTCCAACATGGAGGGGCTGGATGGCCGCTTTTCCCGGGTGGCCGTGCGTTCGCGCGAGGATAACACGCGGCTTGCGGACGCCATGAGCGCCATTCTGGCTCCCCGAAGCGTCCGCGCCGTCCGGCGGCGCGCAACCCCCGCGCTCATGATCCAGGGCGCGTCGTCCAATGCGGGCAAGACGGTGATCGCGGCGGCGCTGTGCCGTATCCTCAAGCAGGATGGGGTGCGCGTGGCGCCGTTTAAGGCGCAGAACATGTCGCTCAACTCCTGTGTGACCGCATGGGGTGAGGAAATGGGCCGCGCGCAATTTTTTCAGGCCCAGGCGTGCGGTCTTAACCCGCAGGCGCGCATGAATCCCGTGTTGCTGAAACCCTCGTCCGACACAGGTTCACAGGTAATTGTCATGGGCAAGCCTGTGGGCAATATGCGCGTCAGCGAGTATATAGCCTACAAGCCCAAGGCGTTTCACGCGGCGAAGAAAGCCTACGACAGCCTGGCTTCGGATTTTGACGCGGTGATCCTGGAAGGAGCGGGCAGCCCGGCTGAAGTGAATCTCAAGTCCCACGATATGGTGAATATGGCCATGGCGGCGTATGCCTCCTCCAAAGTGCTTCTGGTGGGGGATATTGACCGGGGAGGGGTGTTCGCGGCGCTCACCGGCACGATGGAGCTTTTTTCGGAGGCCGAACGCGCCCGCGTGGGCGGCTTTATCCTGAACCGCTTCCGGGGCGACGCCGCGCTTCTGGACCCGGCCCTCGTGTTCATGAAAAACCTCACAGGAAAATCTGTACTGGGCGTGGTGCCCAATATCGAAAGATTGGGGCTGCCCGAAGAGGACTCCGTGAGCTTCAAGGCCGGAAAGCATGCGGGATGCCCCGCGCGCGACCTGGACATAGCGATCCTCGATTTGCCTCATATCTCCAATTTTACGGATTTTGACGCCCTTGCCGGGGAGCCGGACGTGGGGCTTCGGGTCGTGCGCGCCGTGGCAGAGATCGGAATGCCGGATGCGCTGATTGTGCCCGGCAGCAAGAACACCCTGGCTGATCTGGCCCATTTGCGCGAGTGCGGGCTGGATCAGGCCGTGGCCCGGCTGGCGCGCCGGCAAGGCTGCGAGGTGGTGGGCGTCTGCGCGGGCCTTCAGATGCTCGGCAAGACCATCGCCGACCCCTTGGGGCTGGAATCGGGCTTGGGCGGACTGGAGGGGTTCGGACTTCTGCCCCTTGCCACGGAGCTCGTGGAGGAGAAAACGCTTCTGAGCACAGCGGCCAGGCACGTGCCGTCCGGGCTTTTGCTAAACGGGTATGAGATCCATCATGGAGTAACCGGGACTGGAGAAGGCGCGCAGGGGCCGCCGGTCCTGGCGGTGCGGACGGACGCCGGTTGCGGCCGGGAAGGGGACGCCGTGGCCTGGGGCTGGTCCGGGGAGGTGTGGGGCACGTATTTGCATGGCATATTCGATGCGGACGGCTTCCGGCGCTGGTGGCTGAACGGTTTGCGCGCAAAAAAGGGATTGCCGTCTCTGGCTGAAGCGGCGGACGGACAAAATCCGTTCGATCAGGCTCTGGAAGAGTCCTTGGACCGGCTGGCGTCTGTTGTGCGCCGGGCCCTGGACATGAACGCTGTCTATACGCTCCTTGGGCTGTAATGAGAAACGCGCACGGCTTGAATCCGGTCCGGGAAGGGGCTACACGTATTCGCCAGCCGTAATTTATGGCTTAATACTACAGTCATGCGCGCCCGCATCCATCGTCTCATCCCCCGTTCAGGAATCTCCTGGCGGGCGGTTTTGGTCTGGATTTTGATCCCGGCGGCTCTCGCCTATTTCCTGCCTTTGGCCGTCAGCCGGATGATCGGCCAGGATTTTTTGCGTGCCGAGGCCAAGGCGGCTCTCAGCGCGGCCCTTTCGCGTCCGGTGGATATCCAGGGTGATGTGGAGCTTACGCTCGTCCCCTGGTTTGGGCTGCGCATCGGCTCCGTGGTTGTGGCCAATGATCCGGCGTTCGGCCCGGAACCGCTGCTCCGGGCCTCCTCGGTGACTCTGGAGGTCAGCCTCCCCGCCTTGGCGCAGAAAAAGGTGATCGTGGATTCCATCGCGCTGACCAAGGCGAATCTGAACCTCTGCCGTGACGAGAATGGGCGGACAAACTGGCGCGCCCCGGCGACAGACAATGTTTCCGCGGCGCAAGCTCCGGCGGGCTGGACAGTGGAAAGTCTGCCCACCGGGGTCAGGCTGTGGGATGCGGAGCTCTCCTATACTGACCGCAAAACAGGCGTCAGTGTGCGGCTGGACCGTTTGACTCTAAACTCCAGCCGTTCCAGGCCGTTCGCCTTCTCGCTTTCGTGCCGCGTGGCTGCGGATCCCTGGAAAATGGCCGGTGAACTCACCGCACAGGGAACCGGCGACTACGGCGGGGAGACGGACGCGCAGGTGTTCATACATTCATCGGCTTTTTCCGGCTGGTTCACGCTCCCCCAGTTTGCCGGGACAGCGGACCCCAAGGCGGAAAAGGTCGCTTTTTCCGGGCGGGCCAGAGTTCATGGCGGAGAAGGGGCTGTGAAGGTGGATGGCCTGACGCTTGACGGCCTGGGGGCGTCTGTGGCCGGACAGGTCAATGCCGCCGGACTCTACGGGGAGAGCCCGTCCATTGCCCTGAAGCTCTCCGCCCATGGGGCGCGCCACGGCTTGTGGACCAAGCTTGTGGGCCTTCATTTCGAGGGAACATCCCCTGCCGCCCAGGACATCTCGGCTGAGCTTTCGTTCGTGACCACGCCTCTTGGCTGGCTGGCGGAAAAGATTGTCTTGCAAGACGGCGAAGGACGCCTTGAAGGTTCGGCCAACAACGTCAAGGGAGACGTGACCTTCGACATCACGGCCGGCGGCATGGACGTAACGCCGTGGCTTACGGCCGCGTTCGCCTCCCCGCTTGGCCAGGGAGCTTCTTCCGGGCTTCCGAACAGCATCGCCGGACGAGTCTCAGGCACTGACCTTCATTTTGGAGCGGCCCGGCACATAGATAATCTGGAGATGACCATCCAGGGCCGGGACGGGACCTTCCGGCTTTACCCGGCTACCGTAAGGGCTTCGCAGACCTTGATGACCGCGGATGTTCGGATCGCTCACACCCCGGATGCCTCAGATCCTGCGGCCGCATACGATTTTTCCGCAACGGCCCGCGTCCAGGGACTCTTTCCGGCCGCGTCTTCCGGGAAGTCCGCGCCTGGGGTTTTGCCCCCGGCGCTCGCCGAACTTTCCCTGACCGGAAAGGGTGGAAACGCGGGCATAACCGGCAGAATCCGCGCGACTCTCGCGGACGTTCCCGGCGGCGGGTTCTCTCCGGGCTGGCTTACGCCGGACCTGTTGAATGGTTGGGGGATGCTTGGCGCAAGCTCCGGCCAGGCCGGTTTCCGTGTGCCCGCTGCGGGCCAGGCCGCATGGTCCTCCTGGGAGCTCTCCGGGCTTTCCCTGAAGACGGCGGGCAGCCAGGTTACGGGCAAGATTGCGGAAATCGGAGGCAAGGCCGTCCTGGACATCCAGGTGGACCGTCTGGACGCGGACAGTCTGCGCCAGCTTGCGGGGAAGGGGGGTGGCGCGTCCACGCCCTGGCCCATGGATGCGAAAATCGCGGTCAAGCGTCTGACGCTCTTTGGGCTGGATGTGGACGACGCGGAGGTTCAGGGGCAGACCACGCCGTCGGGCATCAAGGTCTCGGCGCTTTCGGGCACGGCCCTGGGGGGCAAGATTACCGGCCAGGCCGAGTTTGAGGACCGTTCCGACCGCCGCAATCTGTCTTTGACTCTCGCCGCCGCAAAAATACAGGCGTCCGGGCTGCGCGCGCTTTTGCCGGCGTTTCCGAAGCTTGGTCCGCTTGACGGCCATGTGAGCCTGGAGGCGTCCGCACGGGGAAACGCCCCGCTCTGGCAGGGGATGCGCGGGCTGCTGGATGTTCAGATGGGGCGCGGGGCGGTCTCCCTGGACGGGGAGGAGGCCGGGTCCTGGCTGGTGAACTCCGCCCAGACCAACCTGCGTTTTTCCGTGAAGCCCGCGCAAGCGCAAGGAGGCGAACAGCCCCGCGAGGCCGCGATACTTGAGGCGTCCGGCACAGCGCGCCTGGATTTACCCGGCATGATACGCGTAACCCAGGTGGAGTTGAAGGGGCAGGCGGGGCTTGCCGCCTCCGGCAAGCCGCTCTGGTATCGCCAGCCAAAGCTTGATGTGACGCATGCGGTGGCTCTGCCGTTGGCCGCTTCCGGCAAGCTGGCCCGCGCCGCGTGGTCCGGCCGGTTTGAAGCGGACATGGAAAAGGGGGGCGTCAGCGTAAGCGGCGTGGAGGGCAATCTGGAGGGAATCCCCTTCCGGGGCGCGTTTTCCGCGCGGCAGCCGGCGGAGACGCGCAGCGGGGCGAGTCTCCCCCTTGCGGTGACCGGCACTGTGGACATCCCCCAGTTCAATCCCCGGAACGTGGCGTTTCGCCTGGGATATCCCCTGCCGCTGACGCTGCCGCCGCAAGCCTGGCAACGGGCCCGCTTCTCGGCGCAACTCAAGGGCTCCCTCAAGGATATGCAGGTCCACGCCATCCAGGCCGTTCTGGATGACTCGGCCATAACGGGCCAGATCAGGTTCGGCGGCGCGAAAACGCGGCTTGAGCTTTCGGCAGATTCGCTGAACTTCGACAAACTGTTCCCGCCGTCCGAGGACAAGGCGCCCTCGAAGCGCCCGGAGGAACCCCTGCCGCTCACGCAGTTGCGCGATCTCGCCCTGGAGGGAACGGTGCGCGCCGGGAGGCTGGTGAGAGGGCGTCTGACGTGGGAGAACGCGGTCGGTGATTTTACGGCGCAGGGCGGCGTTTTTCGCCTAGGGCTCGTCTCCCCGTCCTTTTACGGCGGTCCGTATCGCCTCGATGTCAACGGGGACGCGCGGGGAGCCGAGCTGAAAGCCTCCTTGGGTCTTAAAGTAAGCGGCGTTTCCGTCCCGACGGTTTTGAGGGATTTGGCGGGCGGCGGCTCTTTCTCCGCGGGCACGGCGGATTTCCAGATAGATGTGCAGACGAAGGGGGCAACAGACCGTCAGCTCAGGCGCAACGCCGTGGGCCAGGCCTCGCTCAAAGTATCGGATGGGCGCATGGGGCTAAGAGACAGGGAGAGCCGCGCCTCCGCGTCGCCCGCCGAGGCGTCCGACATCGGCTGGAACGAGAGCCTGAAGCGCACGTCCTCCACCCCGGCGCCGGACCCGGGCATGGCGTTTTCCAGACTGGCGGCCGCTTTTTCCATCCGCGACGGGATGGCCGTCACCCGCGATCTCTCGGTGACCGGCGGCCCGATAAACGCCAGGGGCGACGGCTGGATCAGCCTGGACGACGAGACCATCTCTTTAAGCGTCCTGGCGGACATTCCCAATGCCGGGGAAGTGCCCGTGCGCATAAGCGGGCCCCTCTACGACCCCAAGCTCGACATTGACAAGGCCAAGATGCTTGAGGGCTCAATCGTGAACATGTTCAAAAATATCGGACGCTTGCCTGGAAACATCTTGAATCAGTTGTTCCGCAGGGGATTTTAATTGTGGAAGCCTTTGGGCGGCTGCGCAAACGCTTGCGTCTGCCGGAGGGTTCCGCCGAGGCTTTGCGCGCGCGCGTCCTCTGGGAAGAGGCCCAGCTTCTTGCCGATCCGGCTTCTTTCAAGCGGTCCGTGCCCTTGGCCGGGTTTTGGGACCTGTTCGGACCGTACGCAAGCCAAAGTCCGCATCTCACGGCGCGCCTTGCGGGATGCGATGAGGTTTGGCTTTTGGCCGCCACCATCGGGCCGAAGCTCCCGGCGCGCGCGCAGGAGTGTTTTGCCAAGGCCTTGGCCTTCGAGGGCTATGTGATGGACTTTTTCGGAACCTGGCTCGCGGATCAGGCCATGCGGCGGCTTGTCGCGTCGTTGGGCGCTGTGCCGGGCACGCTGACCCGGAGGCTCATGCCGGGCACGCGCGGTTTTGCGCTTGAGGCCCAGGGCGTGTTTGTGGCCCTGGCCGGGGAGGCCTTGGGGCTTTCGCTGACCACTGGGTTCGCGCTTGTGCCCGAAAAATCGGTTACGGCCGTGATCGGACGAAAAGCCTCTTTCATGCCCCAATACTCCCTTGCGAAGACAAATCGGCCTTGACTGCGATAGGCACGCCAAGAGCTTTCGTAATCTTCAAGATCGTTTCAAACCGGGGTTTCGTTCCGGCTGAAAACGTCTTGTACAAACTCTCCCGCCCCAGCCGGGTATCCTTTGCAAGCTGCGTGATGCCCCGCGCTTTGGCCACATCTCCAAGAGCGGCAAGGAAGACATCCGGGTTGGGGTCTTCCAGGCAAGCCGAAAGGTATTCGGCGATAACCTCTTCATTGTCGAGGTAACGGGCTATGTCGAATTCACGGATTTTAGTCACAACTCACTCTCCTTGATTTCACGCCACAGGGCTTTCGCCCGTTTGATGTCCCGCGTCTGGGAGCCCTTGTCCCCGCCCATGATAAGCAGATAGACGCAAATCCCTTCCCGCGCGAAGTACACGCGATAGCCTGGGCCGTAATGAACACGCATTTCCGAGACGCCATCCCCGCAGGACTCACAGTCGCCGAAATTTCCAGCTCTGGCTGCCTGGATGCGCGCAAATATTCGCGCGCGTCCTCTCTGATCGCCAAGCGCGTTAAGCCAGTCCGAGAAGATTTCCGTCTCGCGAAGGGTGTTCATTGGAAAGAAGAGTATTCTGCAGGATACGAAAGTCAAGGGGTTTCGTCCCAAACATTCTTCCTGAAGTAAAAATCGTTTCAGGCCGCCCCTTCCAAAGAGGCAAGGCTCAAAAATCCGTTTTAAGCCTCCAAAAAGAAATTTTCATATTTGGGGGCGGGGAAATGCCAGAAGCGATTCTAGGTCAATTTAGGGCAAAATGAGACGTTTTGGACATCCCAAGGGCGAAAGCCGTGAAATGCCCCACAGGCAACCCCCTGTCCTTAAAAGTTTTTTCATGGATTAAATTTTTCTTAAAAAATATTTGACCCGCTCACTAGGGCAGCGTATTTTGAAATTCCTCGATTGCTGAGGGAGAATGCAGGAATCCCCTGGGTTCACGGGAAAAAGAACGCGAATTCAGTGGGATGGTTTGTGGCGTGGCCGAGGCCTCGCTTTTTGAGCGGAGGTTTTTTGAAGAGAGGCGTTTGTGTGGCGGATATCCGCCGCGAAGGTGTGAAGGAAATACAGGTTTCTTCAGTCGGGGCGTTCCGCGCGTCTGCTGAGGGGCTTTGTTGTTATATTTTGTCTGTTGAATCCATAAATTAGGACTTTTTATGAAAACGAAATCTTTTGACCGTGTCCTGACAGCTTGTCTTTTAACCGCGCTCTTCCTGGCTGGCGTTAGCGGCGTTTCCCGCGCGGATACAGCGGGCGTCACCGGCGTCTATGGTGATCCGAACGCCACCGGCACGGTGGTAGCCACTAACAACGGCGGCGGGACGAATACCTTGGTCGGGGCCTACCCGGACTTGAATGAGAACATCACCGGCAGCGGCTGGAGCGTGTACGGGGCGTACGCCGGCATGAACGCCACCGGCAACTTCTTTACCTATCTGGGGTATGCCGCCGGCATGGACTCTCACGGCGACAACAATATCGCCATAGGTGATCAGGCGGGCAGAAACATCACCGCCAACAATGCGACATCCATCGGCTACTACGCCACGGCTTCGGCGAACGACGCCATCGCCGTGGGGACCAACGCCAACGCCTCGGGCATCAACTCGACGGCGTTGGGGTATGGCGCCAACGCATTGGGCACCAATTCCATCGCCATAGGCTACAACAACGTGGTGCCCTCATACATTTCCGGTGGTTCCGGGGCGATCGGCGCCAACAACCATATTCAACCCAACAGCACATATTCATTCTATCCATTGTATGCGGGGCAGAATAGCTACGCCATAGGCAACGGCAACACCATTTCCGCGAATAGCGTGTTCACGTTAGGCAATAACATTAGCGTTGCTGATCCGTATCTCAGAGGCGCGGTGGTTGTTGGCGAACATTCCACCATGGGCACGGCGGACGCGGCCCGGGGGATTTCCGGCGCCGCGTTCGGCACTCATGATGTGGGCAACTGGATTTCGGCTTACGGTCCGTCGTGGGGGGTGCCCACGCCGTATGTTCCCTGTGATCCTGATGCTCCTGGGGGCGGCAGTTGCGGCGATCTTTCTCCCTCGATGCCCCCTGACGGCTTTACCACGCCCAATGGCGGAAACAGCCAACTCTCTAATTCATTCGCAGGCTATGCGTATGCGCTGACAAATCCAGGCAGCGCGCTGAGCGTGGGCTCTGTGGGGTTTGAGCGTCAGATCAAGAACATGGCCCCGGGCCAGATCGGCCCCAACAGCACGGACGCGATAAACGGCAGTGAGCTGTGGGCTGTGGGGATGGACTTATACAACACGACCGACGCGCTCTCCGCGGAGATCGCCGGCCTCTCGGGCGGCGGCGCGAACTATTTCAGTGTCAACAACACCGACAGCTTGACCGGCAACTACAACAACGACGGCGCGACCCAGCCGAACGCTATCGCCATCGGTCCCAACGCCACAGCTTCGGGCATCAATGCGACAGCGTTGGGGTATAAATCCAACGCTGTGGCGAACGACGCCATCGCCATCGGCACCAACGCCAACGCTACGGGCGCCACCGGCGCTATAGCCCTTGGGCTCAATGCCTCAGCTCTGGGCGCCTCCACGGTCGCGATAGGGTACCACGCCGGCAACACCACCCCTTACAGCTACCCGCCAAGCAACGACGCGGTTTTTGTGGGGTACCAGGCGGGTTATGACTCCTATGGCGATCACAACGTCGGCTTGGGGTATGACGCCTTACTGGGAACAGGGCAGGCGAACGGCGGGATGCAGAGCTCCTACAATATCGGCATAGGCGACCAAGCGGGAAACTACATGGTCGGCAACAATACCGTCGCCCTGGGCAATCAAGCCGGGTGGTACCTGGTCGGCGACAATAACACCGCCATGGGGTACCAGGCCGGATACTCTTACGGCGTCGGCACCATCGGCGCCCCCAACAACAACGAAACCTTCATAGGCAGACAGGCCGGATACTTCGCCCAGGGCAGCCAGAACGTCGGCATAGGGGTTGCGGCCCTCACCGCGCAGAACGGAACCAACAACGTCGCCATAGGGACCGGGACCAGCATGGGTACGGCCCCCGGCGCCACCATGATCAACAGCACGGTGGCCATCGGCGACCACGCCAACGCCACGATGGATAATGCCACCGCTGTGGGCTACCACGCCATCGCGTCGAACCTGAACGCCATCGCCATCGGCACCAACGCCAACGCGTCGGGTGAGCAGTCCATAGCCATAGGCTACGGCAACAACGTGACCGGCGCGCACTCCGGCGCATTCGGCGACCCGACCTACATCTCAAACGACAGTTCGTACGGCATCGGCAACAACAACGTCATCAACGCCAGCAATGCTTTTATTCTCGGCAACGGCGTCACCATTGAGACAGGTCTCGACGGCGCTGTGGCGCTCGGCAACGGCACCGCCGTGCGGGCCGCCCAGGTTATGGACAACCAGACGATAGGCGGAACCACCTACTACTTCGCGGGCAACACCACCGCGTCGGGCCCCGGCGGGGTGGTGAGCGTGGGCGCTCCGGGCATGGAACGCCAGATCATAAACGTGGCCCCCGGCCAGATCAGCGCCACCAGCACGGACGCCATAAACGGCAGCCAGTTGTTCGCGACCAATCAGGCCGTGGACAGTGCCGTGAACAACATCAGTAACCTCACGAACGTCACCAGCAATCTCACCCCGATTCACTTCTTCAGCGTCAACCCGCAGAACAGCGGGGCCGGCAACTACAACAACAACGGCGCGACCGGCCAAGGCGCCATAGCGATCGGCGCGGACGCCAGCGCATCGGGCAATACGGATCCCCTCGCCATTGGCCACGGCGCCAATGCGTCGGGCAATACGGCGCTGGCGTTTGGGTCTTATGCCAACGCTTCGAACCAGTCCGCGATAGCGATAGGACAGGACGCCCAGGCGCCGGGTTACCTGGCCACAGCGATCGGGGATGCCGTCAACGCATCGGGCTATGGTTCGCTGGCGTTCGGGTCGGGCGCCAAATCCATGGGCGGCGAGTCAATCGCAATAGGGTGGACTCCCAATGCCTCGGCGGACTACTCGATGGCGATCGGGTATTCCTCCTGCGCAACGGCCTACGGCGCGACGGCGATAGCCAATAACGCCACCGCTTCGGGCGGCTACGCGGTAGCACTTGGGGATTACGCCAGCGCCTTGGCCAACGACACGATAGCCATCGGCACCTGCGCCACCGCCTCAGTGAACTCGGCCGTCTCCATCGGTCCGAACTCCACCGCCGGCGGTCAAAATTCGACAGCGGTGGGCCGCGGCGCCTGGGTCCAAGATGGCGCCACGGATGGGACGGCGTTGGGAAGGTCCGCCATGGTCACAGGCACCGGCGGGACAGCGGTGGGGAGCAGCTCCGCCGCCACATGGACATACTCCACGGCGGTGGGGACCCAGGCCGACGCCTTTGGCGCCAATGCGACAGCGATGGGGTATCAAGCTTACGCCCAGAATGAAGGCAGCGTAGCCATCGGCTCCTTCGCCACAGGTTTGGGCAATCAGACGACGGCGGTGGGGTATGTCTCCCACGCCTCGGGCGACTACTCCGTAGCGATGGGCTATTACGCCAACGCCTCGAACACGGCTGGAGTAGCGATAGGACAAAACGCCAATTCATCGGGCTACGTGGCGATGGCGATAGGGCCTGATGCCAATGCAACGGCGAGCGGCGCCATCGCCTTCGGTATCCAGAGCACCGCCACGGGCAATCAGGCGATAGCGGAGGGGACCGTCGCCAACGCGTCGGGCGACAATTCCACGGCGATAGGGTTTTACGCCAATGCCGCGGACACCAACGCGACAGCCATCGGCTACACCGCGATCGCCAACAACACCGACGCCATTGCCATCGGCACCAGCGCCAACGCGTCGGGCAATCAGTCCATTGCCATAGGCTACGGCAACACCGTGGTTGGCGCACATTCCGGCGCATTCGGCGACCCGACCTATATTGATGGCGACAGCTCCTACGGCATCGGCAACAATAACACGATAAACGCCAACAACGCGTTTGTGCTGGGCAATTATGTGACCATCGGCGCGGGCCTTGACGGCGCGGTGGCGCTCGGCAACGGCACCACCGTGACGGCGGCTACGCCAGTGCCCAACGCCACCATCGGCGGCGTCAACTACATCTTCGCCGGCGGCAATGCGACGGGCGGCCAGGTGGTGAGCGTTGGCGCTCCGGGCGCTGAACGCCAGATTCAGAACGTAGCGGCCGGGCAGATCAACGCCAACAGCACGGATGCCATAAACGGCAGCCAGTTGTTCGCGACCAATCAGGTGCTGGACGATACCGTCAACACCGTGAACACCCTCACCGGCAACGCCACTCCGGTTCGTTTCTTCAGCGTCAACAACAACAACGCCTCGGCCGGCAACTATGACAACAAGGGCGCGACCGGCGTGGACGCCATAGCCATCGGCCCGAACGCTCAGGCGCAGAGCGATAACGCCATCGCCCTTGGGTCAGGAGCGGGACAGAACAGCACCACCGGCACTCAGTATGGCGGTCTCGCCATCGGGTATCAGGCTGGGCAGAATGTCAATACGCCCGGCACCATCGCCATCGGGTATCAGGCCGGCCAGAACGTCACCGGCAATCCCGGCGGCGGCATCGGCTTTAACATTGCCATCGGGCGCTTGGCCGGCAACAACGTCGCCGGCAACTATGACTTCGCTGAAGGATATTGGGCCGGTCTGAACGTCACCGGCGACTACAACATCGCTGAAGGATATTTCGCCGGCCAGAACGTCACCGGCAGCAACAACGTGGCCATGGGCTACGACGCCGGTTTCAACGTCAACGGCGGCGGGAACTACGCCTTGGGGAACAGCGCCGGCTGGAACGTCACCGGCAGTACCAATCTCGGCATGATGTACATGGCGGGCGCCGGCGTCAGCGGCTCCAACAACATCGGCATCGGAGCTTGGGCGGGCAACAACGTCACCGGCAACAACACTATCGCCCTGGGGGCCAATGCCGGTCAAAAAGTCTTCGGCAACGACACTATCGCCCTGGGAGACTTCGCCGGTCAAAACATCACCGGCAGCAACAACACCGCCCTGGGATATTCCACCGGCAGCAACGTCATCGGTTTCAACAACACCGCCCTGGGGTATAACGCCGGTACGAGCGTCATCGGTTCCAACAATACCGCTCTGGGGAGCAACGCCGGCTTCCAGGTCAATGGCTCCAACAACACCATGCTGGGGTGGAGGGCCGGCTTCCAGGCCACTACCGCTAACGCCACCATTCTGGGATGGCAAGCCGGGTATCAGGCCACTGGCGCTGACATTGTCTCCATTGGGACTCAGGCCGGGTACGGGAACATCGGCGACCATACCGTCCACATAGGTTACCTGTCCGGAGATACGTCCAACGGCACCAGCATGGTCACCATAGGGGATCAGGCTGGGTATTTCATGAACGGCACGTCCGATGTCGCTCTGGGGACGTCGGCCGGCCAGCAGTCCAATGGCGACAATAACAACTTCATGGGGCAAACGGCCGGAGTGGGGGCCGTCGGCAGCAACATGACCGCGATAGGGCTTAGCGCGGGGATGTTCGCATCCGGCGATAACAACACCGCCATAGGGCGTAACGCCGGGAACCATGCCAAGGGCGGCAACAATACCGCCATGGGCTCCGCGGCCGGATACTATGCCACCGGAAACGACAACATCGCCATAGGGCATTCCGCCGG
>Ga0123354_10009412_pt1 | contig 14957 bp, 10 predicted proteins | sample TergutLab28metaG_2_FD_97872 | JGI IMG/M metagenome (GOLD analysis project Ga0123354, IMG submission 97872) | Labiotermes labralis P4 segment gut microbial communities from Petit-Saut dam, French Guiana - Lab288 P4 | ecosystem: Host-associated > Arthropoda: Insects > Digestive system > Gut ...
CCTGAAGATGGACGTATTAACGTCTGAAACATGTTGAGCAATATATAATAAAGCAAGTGTCATCTAGATGGTCAACCTTTATTCAAATATCAAGATGATGCACGGTCCAATACGCATAAGATTATTCATACTTTATTCAACGGCGATGTCAGTTGATCAAATTATAGGATTCGGTACAGGCAGAAGCTTTCACCGTAGAACGTCAAATACAAGGGAGTAGCGGTATAGCTCCACTCATTCTTTACCTCGACACAAGCTAGAAGAGAGTGGTCAGTTTCAGGCACCGGCTGTTTTATCCTCGGCACCATTACATGATTAGCGTATAAACTGAAAATCGTGTGGGGAGTGGTCTTGGCTGAGCATGAAGCATCAGCTCGGCATTTGGGTAGGGACTGAAGAAAACCCCGCAAGTATCAGGATAGCCGATGTCCAGGACATAAATTTAACTTGGAAGCCTCTGAATACCAAGAAAGTGTGAAGAGAGTTAGAGAGACCTGAATGTGGTCCCAGTGAATTTACTCCATACTCTCAAATATATCGCGTTTAGAAACCTGGTTTAATATTGCCCTTCCATCTACAACTATCTATATCAAGTTAACTCTCTCCTTCAGATTTAGAAATTACAATTTTGCATTCGTGTACGGTTTACAGCAAAGTATTCGTCCACACCGACCAGCCAAAAAAATCTACATGCAGTCAAATTGGCACCAAATAAGCTTACTAAAAATATTATATAATGAAAATGTAATAGAAGACCATAAAAAACGAAAAAAATCCACACAACAATAAGAGAACTTCCCACCAAACTTACCCTTTCCCGTCAATGTACTTCCCTATATCCTCTCCAGTCGCCTAACTTTCTGTTCACCGGTATTTCGGTACAGATACCCTAACCACGTGATAATAATGGGCACAAAAAGGAAGCGATTTGGGTTCGTTGGTACAGGCCAGATAACGGAAAGGAGTCGTCTTCGTCGTCAATGAACTTTCATTAAGAATTACTATGAATTACTCTAAATTACTATGAATATCGAAATTAAAAGAAATGAAATTTCACATAAAGACAAAAACCCAACATACTTTAAAAGATTAAAGTCTTCTGCCATGAAGCCGCCCGTTGCAGTTTCGACCCCGGGAACAGGCTTCCTTGAGATGTCAGGGTTTTATTTAAAAATCCATATAAAACTTTTATAAAGGCTCGCATCGGCAAGTCAGCGCCCGTTCTGCTCACTTTGCAAACTGCTGCCTTCGGCCCTCCGCTTAGAAACCCTTGTTGCAGGTGTGCGGCTTGAGGAGGAAGGGTGGGGGATCGTGTGACAGAATGGATGTCGGCTGGCCAACAGAGTAACTTACGTTTGTGGTGCGGTGCATTTTAGCCAATCAGCTTCGACCCTGAAATCAGGCGATACCGTCCTGACTCTGAATTTTGGCAACGCGTCATGAGAGAGAGAGACAAGAAAACATTAACCACTCGAATTTTTCGGGAGAGTGTGTTTTCTCTGTTGAACATTAAGTGACTCCACTACAATAAAAGAAGCTTTTTCTGGAACTTCGATTTGACATATCTTGCCACTTGTCTCCGTCTCCCTCGATATTCCGTGATGAAGGAGGATCCCTAGAAGGCCGGGTACAGCATCAGCCATGTTACGCCGCATCGACTGGTAAAGAGTGATCGACGTTAAGAAGGGATTACCCTTCGCAACGTCTGTAAATATTAAGCTGCACGGCCATGATAACCTCAAATGTTTCTTTTTTACAAAACAGACAGTTACTCTGAACTTCATTGTGTGCCACCGATCCTTTCTTTTTCTACATGTAAACTGGGGCACACGCGTTTCAATTTAATGTGTATTAAAGCATTCTTTTCCCATAGAAATTTCCACACGGAATCCCTCTCTTGTCTCCACTTTACACTTTTACAGCACGGCAGTTACTATACTGTTTACGTGCTTTAACTTCTACAAACACGCCATCTTATGTACACTGTGTTTTCTATTCCGTGTTAGTCTTACATTAAATCATTTTCGTTTTCCTGAACAACCTTACTGTTTTCAAGTGATGACCCTTTGTTCTTCACTAACAAATACATAAATACACGTAATTAATCTTTCAGTGTGCACAACATTTTCTAAATTAACCATTAGCCTCGGATGTTTAATTCCTCACGTGCTGCTAACAGGTGTAGTGAAGGTCGTGAATACATTTAAGTGTGCTCTAATTTAAAATCTTCACTTCAAACCTTCACACAGGAAGCTCTAAAAATAGAGATTGAGCCAACAAGAAAGACAATTCCAGGTTCTATTTATTGTATATACAGCCACCAACCACATAACAATGCTCCATGTACTGAACTAAAAAAGTATTTTAGGAACTGATATAAATTTCACACATTTTACGACAATTAAAAGTTTCAATCTACTGATTCTTTGTAACAATCACCTGCATAAATGTTCCCTTCTATTAATTTTGTAGCTTTAGCGTACATAATAAGAGACTGCCTAAGGGCGATGGATAAGCATCGAAACATGTAGCTGTGTTTTAAGAAACATTCTGTTGATATATATGGTGTATTTGTTGGACAATTATAACAAAATTCTACAAAATGCACGGTACGTACGCAAAGACAATTTAAAACCCTTTCCTTCCTGGGCAGAAGTCGGAATTTAAACCCCGAATATTTTGGACAGTTAAAATATAACTTGCTCTATGCTTCGAAACTTTCCGTTCGCCTCCATACTAAAAGAAATGTAGTGGCACATTTTATGGGGTTCCAACATTTTATCGCGTATGCAGAAACTGTGTAGTTAACCAGGTTTAAAATCTATTTAAAGTTGAAAACGCCCGTGCAGTTGTCACTAATTTAGGTAATAAGGTCTCGTATGGACGCTGGATCAGTACTGAACCACAATGCTTTGTCGGTTTTAGACGCGTTCGCAAAATCACGCAAATTAACAATTAGCTTCGACATGTATGTCTGCCTGTCTGTCTGTCCGTCCGTCCGTCCGTCAACCCGCATGCAATAACTCGGTTTTCATTGCAAGGGTTTCCATGAAATTTAATTTTTGTATATTCTTCAAAACTCTGTCGAGAAAATTCAAGTTTCACTAACACAAGAATAACGAGTACTTTACATGAAGATTAATACAGATTTTTGTCATATCTCGCTGAATTCTTCTTAGAATAAGAAATGTTTTACATAAAACTTGTAGAGAAAATCAAAATGCATTTTATGTTCCATAACATTTTGCTTTCAAAAATCGTGGCGTTTATGAGATAATGTTGAAAAGTATTGTACAGTCGGACAGGCCACAGATGGCAATATAATAAAGCACATTCGCATTGCATGCTAGATAAATAAGGCTACAGACACGCACTCATAATACGTAATATTTATTGCTTTTCCTCTGCAACAATGGTTAAAAGAACGCGCCTCATTGTAACGTTATACACACATTGTGGCCTTCTTGTTGCTTGTTCTCATTAAACTTAACATGTTTAATTATTATCTGCATAACGTGTACCTTCTTCTGAACTTCACTGCATATGTTGTAGCCTGTTGTGCATGTGTCACTTTTGTATGCAGCTGTACAATATGCTGTACAAGGTGTATGACCCTACAATGCATTACACCCAAATAACGAAGAAACTACACAACATACAGATAATATCCACACGTGTTAGTACAAAGGGAACGTACACAAACAGCAAAATACATGGTTAAGCACCAGTCTAACGTAAGAGTAACACTTCATAACGAACCAAAAGCCCTAAAAAGAGTATAAGAATAATAAAGTGATACAGACTTTCTTTTAATTTAGATTTAAATACGTTTGAATATATGTAAAAACTTCATAATATTTATTATAGACATGATAAAAATCAGAGTTCCTAAATTAGTGTTACACTGAATGTTTGTACAATTTCAAATTTTGTTACTAGGTTTATCCGACGACCAGCGGAAAAAATCGAAACACGTCGCAAGATGTTGTATTGTAATAGCTCACAGGTGTGGGGACTCAAGTTGAGATTACATATATTTTATTTACTAGTACCACATGATTCTTCTTCATAGGGGAGAAACAATGTTTTCTGTGCAGTAGTTTCTGGCTACAGATACAGAGGTCCTGGGTTCGATCCCCGGCGCTACCAGATTTTCTGAGTAGTAGTGGGTCTGGAACGGGGTCCACTCAGCCTCGTGAGCCTCGTGAGGTCAGTTGAGGAGCTACTTGAATAAAAAAGTAGCGGCTCCAGGTCTAGAAAACAGAGATTAACGGCTGTGGGGACACGTTGCGCTAACCACGTGACACCCCTCTATCCGCAAAAGTTGGCACTAACTTCGCCGACCGGCGGCGGCCGCTCTGTCGGTATAGTTCGCGTGCGGACTAAGGCCACGGAGGAGGAGATGAAGTTCTGAACATAAAACACAGAAACTCGTTGTAATGGCTCTAATTCTTTTATGGACAGCCCCTGTCTGTTAGAGTAAATGCACTGTGCCTATTGACGCGCTTACTCTCAACGGCTGAGAACACAGCTATAGGAGTACCAATACGTGGCTCAGTATAATACACCTGCGCTGATGCCTGTGGCCGCGCTGTTTAAGGCGTGAATCTGCTGTCACTCGCTTGTTGGGATTGCGGGTTCGAATCCCGTCGGGGGCATGGATCTTGTCAGTGCTGTTCGTTGTCACGTAGAAGTCTCTGCAATGGGCCGATCACTCTTCCAGAGAAGTCCTACCGACTGTGACGTGTCTGAGTGTGATTGTGAGGCGTCGATGATGAGGATGCCCTGGCCCACGAGAGGGCTGTTTGGCAATAGAGAAAAAAGTATAGCTAGAGGCGTTGCAATGAATGTTACGTTAATGGCTAACACACTGGACGCGGTCCTGGTTAATACGAGGTACTATCGTTGCACTTTCCTTGACGGACCGTGCAAAACCCACGAACGACATGAATTACAACAGCTGGTGACTGTGTCGAAATTCGAACTCACGCCGCTTCACGTATGAACGACATCTGAACACGACATCGGGTAATACTAAGGAATATTAATTCTGGCTGCTACTGAGGGCGAAAGGAAGACGGGATAGCTCAGTGAATCTAGTAACAGTGTACAGACTGCACAACCGAGGTACATTGTTTCGATTCCCGGGAGAGAAATGTAATTCTGCAAATCGTCCATACCGGCTGTGGGGCCCACCTAGCTTATTTTGTGGGCGCTGGTGATTTTTACTGCAAAAGAATGGGACCGTAGCGTGAAGCCACTATTCATCTCCATCCAGTACCCATGTTATGAATACGTGGAATTTCACTCCATTCCCCACATACCTTAATGACACGAAAAGGAACAGCATTTCGCTTATTTGCGACAAGAGTGTCGCAACTCAAAATTTGGCATTTTTGAGTTACTGGTATAGAAAGAAACGTCTGCAGATGCACTTTTAACAGGTGTAGTGTCATAACGCAGTTTGCAAAACTCGCCGCTGGAAAGCAGTTTTGTAGTCGTTACACTCATATAAAGTTATAGCACTTCAAAACCTTTAAAAGCTTCTCCTGAAAAATCACAGATTTTGAGTTGTGTCACTGTTGTCGAAAATGTGCGATTTGTTTTACGCAAAAAAAAAGAAAATGGATACATAATGGGCAACGTCGCGTTTGTTACGTAACCGCTGAACCGTTCTGAACGGACGGAGATCAGGGTGTGGTGGAAAGCACAGAGTGTGCCCAAAGTCAGTATTTCTTTGTATCCCGTCAACGGATCCTCTCATAAGTCTACAGCTCCGTTGTACAGAGGCTTTAGCAGAGCGTTACAGATATTACAGTGTAATAATTAAACGCAGATTTAAAGCTCCAAACTCTGAAACCAACCTGAGGTCCATATAAAGAGATGGGGGAGCTGTGTTCGGAAACTAAACTTCAGCCTAACACGACGCGACACGGACAAATCCACTGAATTCCTCTAAATTACAATTCACTAAATCCTTTTTTTGGAACCCCGTACGCTAAACTCCTAACTTGAACACAACTGCATGTGTTCCCACTGTACGACCTACTGCTGTCTTTAAACTCATTTTTCAAGGGACAACGGTAAGTGCAGTTTCACAGCGCAGTTAGGCTGCACGCTCTGTTGTAGTGCAGGAGAACTTGCAGCCCAAGCACGGCGTTAGGTGAAACACGGGCATTTCGGAAAGAATACGGTACTTGCAATGATGACGTAAGATGTTGAACGATAAACAAGCCACGCGTGATTGCTCTAAAATGGAAGTGCCATTCGCACTTTTGAGAATCTGTTCAAGCTTTTCAGTAATAAAAATAATAATAATAAACCTGGGCAACATACCAGAAAAGCACGAATTTAAGGAACTGCAAAAAATACCACCTTGGGCACTGCACACGTACTACGGAAAGTGCTAATGTAAAAGTACATAACATATATCACGGGCGACATAACATTACATGTAGCATAAACTGTAAATACAGAACAGCTGCAACACTGTATATATTAAAAACATGATTTGTTTCAGGTATATAATCGTAAATACCCTGCATAAAAGTGATAAGGACAATGGTGATAATAATAATAATAATAATAATAATAATAATAAAGTGTATGGAATGCACATCACCCAACCAATGATATGGAGAGGCTATATGTAAAAAGGAAGGAAAGAGGGACAGACATGTTACAAACTGACGCGAATTGCAAAGCAGAGATAATCAACATTGCAGAATATCTGAACACAAAGTATACAAAAGACCAGGTTGTAAATACTGTTACAAATCACGAGGCAATCAAACAAATACGAATTCAACAATTAAAACAGCAATAAAGGTTCAAGAATAATTGAACCAATCAATTGAGAACAGTAACACAAAGCAAGGTCAGCGAGCCTTTAAAAAAATGGGAAAGCAAAATAATATATGGGCAGTATATTAGAAGTATGGAGATAGAGCTTATTGGCGATGAAGACACGTTCCTGTGGCTGTCAACGAGAGATTTGAAATGAGAAAATGAAAGAGAAATATAGCAGAAGAACATACGGCGTTACAGACCAAATACCATGCGACAAAATTATTACAGACAGAATGAGACAGCAAATGTGGACTATGTAAACGATTTGATTAGACAGTGGAATACATCACGTCAGCATGCCCAGTACTGGCAAAAGAACAGTTCTTAAAGAGGCATGATAGAGTGTGTGCTGAACTGCACTTTAACATATTTAAGGAAATAGGGGTAAATTAGACAATGAACGCCGGTAAACCATGTAACAAAATTGATAGAACAAGTCATGCAGGTAAGGTAGCCGTATTTTTCGGAATTAGGAAGTGTAAACCAACAGGAACATTCCTAACAACGAACCGGACATCACAATCCGTGATAAAGAAATTGCAATACGCATGTTAATAGATGTTGCAATTTCTGGAGACAGAAATAGAATCAAGAAAGAAGCTGAGAAGAGTCTAAAATATCGAGGCCCTTGAAATCGAAATTCAGCGCGTGTGTAATGTGAAAGCAAAATAGATACCAGTAATAAGATGGGTAACTGGAACCATCTGAGAATCATTCAGAAAATACCTGAGTAAAATATCAGGAAAGCACGAAATTAAGGAACTACGAAAAACAGCCATATTGAGCACTGCACACATACTGTGGAAAGTGCTGATGTGAAGTGCAAATCATTTAACATGGGAAGTAACATCACATGAACTACAAATTTTAAACGCAGAATAGGTTTAACGTTACATAGGTACCATGGAGTGTTTCAGGAATACAAATGTAAATACCATTCACAAATGAGATAATAATCATGATAACAATAATGGAGCCACAATATTGTAGTCTGAATCCTGGCAGAACTGAGATTTTTCTCTTCCTCAGTATGTCCAGACCGGCTCTGTGACCCAAGCAACCCCATACTCAATGGACACCTGGATTCTTTTCCGTTTGAACAGCGGCCGGGGCGTGAAGCTGAACAATCATCATCCATTGCCGACGTTAAGAATGAGTGGAGCTACACAGCTGTTTAACCTGTGTGTCTTCACTCTTGGAACAGGAAAAATTTTACGGTGAAAAGGGTAAATTTTCCTCCTTCCAAGCCTCAAGACATATGTGGAATTGGAGGCACAGCTGCACTCACTTTCACCTCAGCGCTAGACAAAGGTCAGTAAAACCCGAAATACTTTGTATGTATATCTTAGCAAGTGAAATTCTCTTTCTGAATTTTATTTTACTTCTCCTTTGGATTAAAATGTATAGAATTTATTCTACAATAATCAATGTGTCCTACAAAAAAGGGATTATTATTACTATTATTACTTAATTAGTTACTTGCTTACCCAATGATGAAAGAGTCCTTGTGAAGCTTACTGGTTCTAACTTAGTGAAGAAATTCCTCGCATTTTAGAGAACTCGAAGAACTCACAATTGCTCGCCTCCTGTCCCTTTCCTTAGCCAGATCAATCTAATGTATGCCCCTTATTATTATTATTATTATTATTTCAAATTTAATTACTCAATGGACACCAACCCGGTACATTTTACCACATGTCGCATAAAGTTTGACTTACAATACTGCACACACTGTCATTTTAGACGCTCCAAAAGATCATAACGTTCAAACTTCACGAACAATTTAATTAGAGAACATAACTGCAATTTTGGCTTGGCGCCATTCGCTTCATTACTTGTCCTCAAACTCAGCGATTCTAAAAGCCTCGGTAATCTCTTTGCCAGATTTCCTCTGCACTCAGAATGTCTTCAGACCGGACCCCAAGCAAACATTTTAACATACGGTACTCTGTTCTACAATTACAATACACATCGTGGGAGCTGCGGGCAGGTTTGTGATATTTTGAAATTATTCGTTCTCATGCAGCACCCCAGTACTCAGTTTGTTAACACGTTTGCGCTATGAAAGTTCACTAAAATTTGTTTTTTTTTGCATTCGTTTACATTTTACAGATATTAATTAATGTAGAAGATTTTCACATAAATTTGGTCAAGAAGTGAAAAGCATAAAAATGAAAAATAAACTTAGTTTAGTTGGTCGAAAAGTAAAGCAATCCCTGTACAGGCCTGGACAGGCACTAAGGGCTCCAAGAATGTGAAGCTTCAGGATTGGTAGACAATCTGTATATGAAAGTGGTAAGGTTGTCAACCCTACGCACTGACCGCCTTTACCCCCCGGGAAATATTCCTGGTGCTCATTTCTGTAAGACCCTGATTCGACCCAAGGACCATAGTGCGGCCGGAAGGATTATTCCAATGAAAAATTCCATTAACACCACTGGGAATCGAAACCGCGACTTCCCGTCTTGTAGCGCAGTGCCTCAAATCTCTGTGACCTACACTTAACAGGTTACTTATGTCCAGTAAGGGCACCGTGAGTAGCCAGTCACATACCATATCTGTATTCAAGTTCAGTCCACACGTTTGCAAGCATGGCGGCTGTAAATGTAGCCTTAGCGGTCCTTTGTCGTAGCAGTCCTTAGCCGTAGCATTTCTTATACTCTCAGGAAGTTCAGACAAAATGACTGCCAATGGTGGAACGTAAACAGTCACTTCTGTACCCACAGAAGTATAAATAATGTGGTGTGAGGTCAGGAGAACGAGCTGGCTAAATAACAAGGCCGCCTGTGGTAATAAAAAACTGTGGAAAATTTCTATTCAAGAAGTGCCGTAATCCAGTGTAACAACACGCAGTCGCTCCGTCTCGGTAGAACAGTATGTCATTAAGAACATCTTCATTTCATGACTAATTACTCCAAAAATTGTAGGTACACTGCATCAGTCACACTGCTTTCGGTGAAAAGACGGGTCATTTTTTGGACAGAGAACAAATACATTGAACTTGGAATGACTCCCCCCTACGTACCTTAAATTACAGTACGCTATTGTTGCTCCACCAAATTCTAAAGTTACATCGGTTAACGTAACTGGAGAGACGTAAAGCGGCTTCGTTACTGAACACAATTCCGGTTATACAATTTCGTCCTCTTAAATTCTGAAACAATATAACAGAAAAATATTGAGCAAACTTCTTTATTTTGAGCTGTTCCTTGTTGCAAGAATCTGTGTTTTTGAGAATAACTTCCAGATCTCAAAACATTCCGCAGAACTTTCTACACTGCCGATTGTGGCAAGCATAAATGTCGAGCAGCCATCTTGTTTACATTAATGGACAACAAACACAAGACTCTATACGAGTATTCATACACCTCAGATTCAGTGGCTGATATTTTGCCAAGGGTTTTCTTTCTACAAATGCAACCGGCCTCAATTGAACAACTTGCAGATGGACATATCCCTGGACGGTCTCCTAACAAACTCAGTAATATATCTCCCTTGATCTGTACCTACAGGTTTTGATTCGTTATACCAGAATCAAACGTAGCTCTCTGTATGTATGAGACGTCATTTTACACAACTGTTATGTTAGCGCCACTGGTGCCAAGGTTTGAAAACTCCTGTACCGAGATTTAAAAACATGGCAGTGGGACCTACCGAAATGATTTCAGTTTTCATTCCTATGGTTTTCAGTGCACGAGCAATGCTACATTGAAATTGGCTACATTTCATATTTAACATGTATTTTCTTCCCGACATATTCTGATCGTTGTGACGCATCCTTCGTTACTAAACCAACATAAAAATGTAGTTTGGTAGTTTTTTTAAAAAAAAAACTGTTCGTCAAGTTAATGGTTTGCGTTTAATTCAGAGAAAATAATATGCTTCAGATTAAATGTTTTATATTTCAGTTCTCAACAGCTATCTTCGTAGAGGACACCCGATGTGTTTAAAGTACATCAAAAAATAAATTTAATACATACCCCGTCTGACACAACTTTATGTTTATTTCATTATTATTATTATTATTCTATTAATATTTGAGGCCGAAATTAGTAGCCAATAACAGAATAATAATAATAATAATAAAATAAACATACAGTTGTGTCAGGCGAGTACATATTTAGATCATTTTTTAATCACAACGTTTATATCGTCAGTTAAAAATATTTTTTCCTTGTCTTTTCTCTATTGTTTCACAGTTTACGTTGACACATCAAAGTAACACTTCACTTACATGACTAAATTTCATAACCAAACAAATCCACGTAGCGCAGACCATGTTGGAAAGTTACTATTCGTTGAGGTGTTAAGAATATAACCAACCTTCAGCAATTGTGTTACTATATTGGCAACGTCCCGGCACTGGAATTTATCGTAGCATATCAGAGGCACATTAAGGGGCTTAAGACGTCATTAAATATAATAGTGAGTGGTCCAACGTCGGCTGAAGTCGTTAAGATAATACGCTAATAACAAGATTCTTGGAATTTACGCCTAAGCCACTGGTGAGTGCTGACAATTTGTACATTGGTCCTCAAAATTTAAAGAGCCACCCAGTCCTAAATATCCATTCAAGAATCACCAATTTTTGTCTCCAACTAACACGTTTTGTCCACGAATATCATCACGATCAATTTGCTTCCAAACAACTACAATTGGTAGAGGACATCCCGTTGTGTTTAAAGTATATTAATAAAGATAAAACGAAATGTGTACTCCGTCTGACACAACTGCATGCTTATTTTATTATTATTCTATTTTTGGCTACTGCGTAGTTTCGGCCTCAAAAGTGTGATGATTATTTTCAATAAACTTCAACTTTAAACTGAAGTTAACTCATCGCCAGCGTCATAACATAACACGACGCGGCATATAATATCCAGCTGTCAACTATCAAAGAATATATGGAAACAATAAATGCAACCATGAGCACAGCGGCAGAAAACATCCAGCAGTTCCTACTAAGTGCATACCAGCTGAAGATACGAGTAGGGAACGAAACACTAATTTTATTAATTTTACTAATTTTACCAGGGTGACAATATATTTTATATATATTTTAAATGTACATGCAAAATTTATAACAAATCTTAAACATACCATATTTAGTATTTTCAAATTAAGAATTTTAAATTTTAAGGTTGTCACCCAATGAAAGTTTTGGAAATACACGCATACTACTCACAATATAAAATCTCAACACTATTTACTACAGATAGCACATCTAAAGGCTGGTAATAATTGTAAAGACTACAAATGAGTGTACATGGGATCCCATAAAATTGACTTTTTCTGCTATATGCACCAGCGTTTTAAGTTTTTCTTTGTATATATTGGCCTGATGATGGCCTTTTGAGGCCGAAACTAGTAGCCCACAATATAATAATAATAATAATAATAATAATAAACATACAGTTGTGTCAGGAGTACATATTTAATTTTACTTTATTAATACAATTCATTGTGGGCATTGTGGGTAGCTCAGTTGGTGTAGCGACTGGCTACAGGCTGGACGGTTCGGGGATCGAATCCCGATGGGGGTGAGATTTTCCGCACCTGTTCAGACCGTCCCTGTGGTCCACCCAGTCTCCTGTACAATGAGTAAAGAGCGGCCGGGGCGTGAGGCTGACCCCTCACCCCTTCTAGTGCCGTGGTTAAGAAAGAGTAGAACTATATCTCTACTCCGCCTATGGGCCGTACGACCTGTACAGAACCTCACTGCCTGTACAAGGGTGCACTTTACCTTTTTTTAACATAATTCATTCCTTTACTGTTATATTACGTTCATGTTTACAGAAACACGAGACACTACGTGCAGGCCGTCGGTTACAAGACAGATAAAGTGGCTGTGAGTCCATGAATTGTGCCAGTCACCAATTCTCTTCACTTGGCATAGTACGTAGCAATTATTACGAATTCTCCTGTTGGAGTCAAGTCTTAAACAGCACAGGTGAGTGGTTTATGTGCCGGAATTATTAGAGTTCTGCCTAACTTGGTCTTACGCTGCTGAGCCTTCATTGGAACACCATCACACTAGGCAACAGGGGTGAACAAACAACCTCTACAGACGCAAATATTTCTGGGACAGCGCGCATGAAATGGATTAAGTGAAACAGACAGCTTGCTCTGCCAAACACGGAAAGAAACAAACTAACAGCAAGACAGACAATGTAGGTATAACGTTCGTGCGTTTGTACAACCATTGTTGCAGTGGAAAAGCAATTAGTATTACACAACCTGAGTGTATGCATTTGTAGCCTTAGGTATCCAGCATGCAATGCGCATGCACCATATTGTCATCTGTGGCCTGCCTGTCTCTACAATATTGTTGCACATTATCCCATAAGCAACACGATATTCGAAAAAAAGTTATTGAGTACAAAATATGTGTTTTGATTTTCTCTACAACTTTTTTCTGAAACATTTCTCATTCTCAGAAGAAATGAGAGATTTGATAAAAAAAAATACATTGGTCTTCATGTAAAGTACCCTTTATTCTTGTCTGATTTTAATGAAACTTGAATCTTCTCGACAGATTTTCGAAACATCCTCACATATAAAATTTAATGAAAATCCGTCCATTGGGAGCCGAGGTTTTCCATGCCGACGGACAGACATGTCGAAACTAATAGACGCTTTTCGCAATTTCGCGAAACAGCTTAAAAAGTCTGAAAACCCTTCTTCTGTGTACATATTTGTATTTCTGCCCGCCCGCGTGGTTTCAGGCTGCCGCCGAAAAGTGGCTGAGAACTTCTGGTTTATGACGCAGCGGGTGGTAGTAATTTCTTACCGACGTTTCGTTACAACTTATTGGTTCAAATTTCAGGGTTCAAGAGCCCAAAAGACAGCCTGCAACCCCAATACAGAGTTTTTACAGGGAAGTGTGTGGGCTGACACCACACTACTCAGACTTTTCACTGCCCACACTCTTCACTACATAAATTCAATTTTGGGGCTACAGGCTTTCTTTTGGATTCTTGAACCCTGAGGATGGGACTGATAGGTTGTAACGAAAAGTCGGTAAGAAATTATCCCTATATTCTCTGCGTAATAACCAAGGAGCGCGCAGCTCTCTTTTCTGTCCATAGTATAAATCTTATTTAAGTTTCGCGTTAACGCACCCAGCAAACTGTCACTTTTATAAACGACATGAACATTTACATTGAAGTAAATTTTAAGTCATCAGTGACAAGTGAACACAAAGTGTCACCTTGACATCAAGGTTTTCGCGCAGTTTCAGTCTGAAATCAAGGGTCACGTGGAGATTCACACTAAGAACAAGGAGTACGTGACACTGCACTCTCAGTACAAGAGTTACGCGAAGTTTCACTCTGAGAACGAGGTGTCGGTCAGGTTTCACTGCCAGACAAACCGATACGTTAAATTTCACTCCGAAATTGTGGAGTACGTATGTCATACTTCGCGGCACGTCGAATAAAAATGTTACAGCGACATTCCTGCAGCCTAATCACGCTGCGCAACTTGCGGCCTGCACTGAAGAACAGGCCTACTGAACCCGTAGCTCGCAGGCAACATATTGCCAGCGACACTGCGTTATGCCGCCCGCGGAGAGACTTGAAATGAGAAAAAGTCTTTCGGTCCTTGCCTAGCAAAGCCGAGATAGAACGGCCAAACAATTTTGAAAATATATCAGCTGTTTATGAAGACATACATACATATATAATACTACATACATATGCATTCATATATGGACATATTATATACATATATAATTACATACATACGTACATATACATACTACATACATGTATATAATTATACACGCCACATACATATACATATTACATACATACATATACATACATGCATGCATACATACATACACACACATACATACATACATACAACATACATACATACATACACACACACACTCATACATACATACATACATACATACGTACATACATACATACATACACACATACATACATACACACACACACACTCATACATACATACATACATACACACACACACACACTCATACATACATACATACATACATACATACATACACACATACATACATACATACATACACACATACATACATACACACACACACACATACATACATACATACA